>Ga0209020_1000113_pt1 | contig 105332 bp, 96 predicted proteins | sample PinacodermBB_FD_187298 | JGI IMG/M metagenome (GOLD analysis project Ga0209020, IMG submission 187298) | Host-associated microbial community of the marine sponge Aplysina aerophoba from Gulf of Piran - sponge pinacoderm, lysed by bead... | ecosystem: Host-associated > Porifera > Sponge >... | reverse complement strand
CCCCGACACGGCCGCGCCCACACCGCACCCGGACGCGGTCGGACCCTGCATCAGACAGACCCGCAACCCTCGACCGCATGTAGAGGGTCAGGCGCCGACGGGGGCATCAAGTGGTGGGCTTTGGGGTTGAGCCTCGGTGACGGTGGTGGTCAAGGCCTGACTCAGTGTGGTTGCAACCATACAAATGGCAATATACAACTATTGACATATGTATCTTTGTCTCACAAGTGTATCTTTGTCTCACAAGAGAGATACAGGGAGCGCCCGCCCGCTATGTGCAGTTGGGGTTGGCGTCGGCGGGGACGGCGACGTCCTGGCCGAAGAGCCGGCACGAGCACGTGTCCACGCAGTCGGCGAGATCGGCGCGTTGCAGCCACAGGCTGGCAGCCAGCGCCCCGATGAGCACGACCAGCACGATGCGCAGCAGAATCCTGCGGACGACCCGCATCACCAGCACCGCAAGGATGGCCAGGACCACCATCGCGACGACGATCATCTGCTGCAGCGACTCGGCGTCGGCCCAATCTCCCATCACCGACGCGCAGGGTACCGGTAGCCTCAGCGGTGGTGAGTGACGCTCCTGTTCCCCTGCTGTCGCACGGCCCGCCCGAGACGGTCCTGGACCCCGAGCCCGACGACGTGCGGGCCGCGCTGGCCGCAGCGGCTGCCAGCGACGAGGTGGCCGATGCCCTGGCAGAGGCCTGCGCGCGTTGGCCGGACAGCCTGGAGGCCTGGGCCGGGCTTGGCGAGACCCTGGAGTCGAGCGGCGCGGCGGCCGCGCTGGCCTACGCCGCCTTCCGCACCGGGTATCACCGGGGCCTGGACCGCCTGCGGGCCAGCGGATGGCGGGGCTCGGGCTACGTCCGCTGGGTCCATGGACCCAACCGCGGGTTCCTGCGTGCTCTCAGCGGGCTGCAACGCGTCGCCGCCCGTATCGGCGAGACCGGCGAGGCCGAACGTTGCGAGCTGTTCCTGATGCAGCTCGACCCCGGCTGGCCCCCGCCGGACGCGGTGACGAGTCCGGACAACGACATCTGATCAGGTCGGGGTCGGGGTAGGAGCGTCGGTGCCCGCGGCCGGGGAGTGCATGGGCGTGGTGCTCGCCGGTGGGGCCAGCACCAGGATGGGCTGGGACAAGGCCTTCATCGAGGTGGACGGAGTGCCCATGGTGGCCCGGGCCGCGGCGGCCCTGACCGCCGCGGGAGCAGCGGCCGTGTTGACGGTCGGAGGCGACCGGGCCCGTCTGGACGATCTGGGCCTGCTGGCGGTTCCCGACCTCCATCCCGGAGAGGGGCCGCTGGGAGGGGTCATCACCGCCCTCGCCGCCCTCGGCTCGCCCCTCTTGGGTGACTGGGCCGCCATCGAGGCGGTCGTGACGCTGCCCTGTGATGTGATCGAGCCCGACGCGGCCGCGGTGCGTGGCGTGATCGGCCCTCTCCGGGGCCGGGTTGGAGACCCTGCCGACCCGGCGGGAGGCGCGGACCTGGTGGTCCCGCTCGGGTCCGGCGTTCCCCAATGGATGCACGCCGCCTGGAGGCGGCGGTGCCTCCCGACGCTGTCGGAGGCGTTCGCCAGAGGCGTGCGGGCCCCCAAGGAAGTCGCCGGGACGCTGCGCACCGTCGAGGTCGAGATCCCCGGAGAGGCATGGTTCGAGGACGCCGACCGGCCCGAGGACCTCCCGGGCCGGGCGCGCCCCGACCTCGACTGACGCAGCCGCCGCCGGGCGGGCATGGCCGGGGTTGCGCCCGTTCGGACACTACGCTTGCGGGCCGGCCGAGTGGGGAGCCCGCATGGACGCCGCCGACATTCCCGAGATCGACATCGACGAGCTCGACCGTCGTCGAGCCGCGGGCGCCGCCGTCTTCGACGTGCGCGAGCCCGACGAGTACGAGGAGGTCCGCATACCCGGCGCGGTGCTGGTGCCTCTGGCGACGGTTCCCGATGCCGTGGACGAGTTCCGGGCCGCCGCGGCCGGCTCGGCAGTGTGCGTGGTGTGCGCGGTCGGCGGTCGAAGCGCTCAGGCCGTCGGCTTCCTGCTGGCCTGCGGTGTCGATGCAGTCAACGTGGCCGGCGGCACCAAGGCCTGGCACCAGTCGGGCAGGCCGGTCGAGACGGGTCCTGCGCCGGCTTGAGAGGCCGAGCGCAGAGGCGACGGCGCCCACCCGCGCACGTTCTGAGGGAGGCAGTGGGGAACTACCGCTACATCGACTCTGACGCCGGGTTGCGCACCGCGGTGGCTGCGCTGTCGGGCGAGCCCCGGTACGCCCTCGACACGGAGTTCCACCGCGAGCGCACCTACCGGCCCGAGGCCGCGCTGATCCAGGTCGCCTGGCCCGGTGACCTGGTGCTGATCGATCCGCTGGCCGTCGATGTCCGGCCGCTGTCGGAGGTGCTCTCCGGGAGCGGGCTGATGGTGGCCCATGCCGCCGGCCAGGACCTCGAAGTCCTCGAGCACGCCTGCGGGGCGGTCCCCGAGCGGATCTTCGACACCCAGATCGCGGCCGGCTTCCTGGGCCAAGGCACGCCGGCGCTGTCGTCACTGTACGAGAGCGAGATCGGCTGGAGGCCGCCCAAGGCCGACCGGCTCACCGATTGGCTGGTGCGCCCGCTCAAGGCCTCACAGCTCGAGTACGCGGCCAGCGACGTCATGCACCTGCTGGAGATCTATGACCGGCTGGCGTCACGGCTTCGAGAGCTCGGCCGGCTCGGCTGGGCCGAGGCCGAGTTCGATCTGCTGCTGGAGCGGAACCGTCGTATCCAGCGGCCGGAGGATGCCTGGACCAGGCTCAAGGACGTCCGGCACCTGAGGCGCCGCGACCTGCCGGTGGTCCGATCGGTGGCGATGTGGCGCGAGAAGCGGGCGGCCAAGGTCAACCAGCCCGTCCGCCACGTCCTGCCCGACATGGCCGTCGTCTCGATCGCCAGGTCCGCCCCCCGCACGACCGGGGAACTGGCCGCGGTCCGGGGGGTGGGGGAGGGCATGGCCCGCGGCCGTCTGGGACCCGCCATCCTCAAGGCGGTCGCTGACGGCCTTGCCTCGGACTGGCGCCCGCCGCCGTCGCCCCGGCGGCGCTCCGACCAGGCGGAGCGTCTCCGTCCCGCGGTGGGGCTGGTCACCTCCTGGGTGGGCCAGCTGGCCCGGGAGCGCATGATCGAGCCCTCGCTGCTGGCCACACGGGCCGACATCGAAGCCCTGATCCGCGGTGACGCGGACGCCCGGCTGTCGACGGGGTGGAGATCGGAACTGGTCGGCGAGCCCATACGGCGACTGGTCGACGGGGAGGCCGCTCTGGCCTTCGACGACGGCCAACTGGTGCTCGAGGAGCGCAGCGGCCGGCCGGTCGTCTGATCCTTGGCCTGTCAGGGGCGTACGCGTGGGCCTGCCGCCGGTCCCCGGTACACTTCGGACGCTGCGAAATCGTCAAACCGGGAGTTGGGACCGTGAAGAAGGGTCGACACCGAAGGTATGAGGAAGCCCGTAAGTTCAAGCGCTCCCAAGTGGACGACCTGCAGGGCCTGATCGAAGGCTTCAAAGAGCCGGACGACTACGTGAAGCCCGAGCACGCATCCTGGGCCGAGGAGTTCGAGGAAGAGGAGCTCGCCGACGCGGAGCTGGCGGCTGACGACGACTGAGACCCGAGAGGCCCGTCAGCCCTCGGTCTCGTCCAGAATCTCGCCGAGACGCACGATGTCGTCCTCGGTGACCACGCCGATGAAGTTTCCGGCGCTGTCGGTCACCGCCAGGACCTCGATGTCGGCGCCCTCCATGGCGACCACGGCGTCGCGCACCGTCCACGACGGTGAGCCCGCCGGCAGGTCGGTCGTCATCATCGACTCCACCGAGGCGGTCTCCCACTCGTCACGGCTCACCGTGGACAGCTGCGACAGCTGCGCCATCCCCAGGTAGGCGCTGCCCGACACGACCGGCACCACCCGCTCGCGCCGGCCGAGAACGTGCATGTACACGAACTCCGAGACGGTGGCGTCGGGCGGGACGGTCAGAACGTCGGTGGTGAGAATGGAGCTGAGGGGGAGGGTGAAGCGCTGCTCGAGATGGCCCATCCGCATGGACCGCTGGTAGTCGACGACCGAGGACGGTCCGCCCACCACCTGGCTGACGGCGGCCGCTACCAGGGCGGGCACCACGAACGCGGCCGCTCCGGTGGACTCGGCCACGAACATCACCGCCGCGATCGGGGCTCGATAGCCGGCGCCGAGGAAGGCGGCCAGGCCCAGCGTGGCGTACAGACCGGTCGTCTCCGCATCCAGGGCCACGCCCACGAACTGCCCGACGATCACTCCGAGGGTTGCCAGCGGGATGAAGAGCCCGCCGACGCCGCCGCCCACCACGGCGGCCAGCGTGGCCGCGACCCTGATCCCGAACAGCAGCGCGATCAGCTCGAGGGCGTCGGATTGAACCACCCACTCCATGGCCCTGATGCCGGGCCCGAGGCTGAGGACCTCGTCGAAGGCGGCGTCGGCCAGCAGCGTGAGTCCCGCCATGACCGCAGCGGCCGCCGCGGCCCGCCTGGGCCATGAGATGGTGTGGGTGGCGTGTTTGGCCCGACGCACCAGCCAGGCGAATCCCCGCCCCCCGAGTCCGGCTGCGATCCCCAGGATGACCGCTCCCAGGAGGTCGCCGATCTCGACGTCCAGCACCGAGGATCCACCGTTGCCGATGCCGCCCTCGCCGAGGAACGGGACCACCGGCGTGCTGCCGACAAGGAAGACGAAGGTCACGTAGCTCGCCGCCGACGCGATCAGCGACGGCAGCAGCGCCTGCGGGGTCACGTCGTCGCGGTAGGGAGCCTCGATGGCGAAGATCACCCCGGTGGCCGGCGTCTTGAACACGGCGGCGACCCCGGCCGCGGCGCCGGCGGTCAGCAGGATCCGGGCCTCGTCGCGCCGGAAGAGGCGGCCTAGGCGCTCGTGCACGAACAGCCCCGTCGAGGACCCGGCGTAGATCGACGGGCCCTCCAGGCCCACCGCGCCGCCGCTGCCGATGGTGGCGATTCCGGCGAGCAGCTTGGCCGGCAGGTACCGGATGGGGATGCTGGGCTGGCGTTCGTGGAACGCTCTGACGTACTCGTCGGAGGTCGACCCCGATGTGCCGCCTCCCACTACCCGCAGCACCAGCTTGGAGGCCACGATGCCCACCATGGGAGCCAGTGCCAGCACGGCGAGATGCTGTTCGAGGACGCGCTCGAGCACGACGTGGAGCGCCAGCGTCTCGAAGGCGGCTACGAGCAGAGCCACGATGACGCCGGTGGCCGCCGAGGCGGCCAGCAGCCGCGGATTGCGAGCCTCGCCGAAGGTCTTCCTGAAGGTCTGCATACGCTAGATGGCCGCTAGGGTGTCAGGCATGGCCGATAAGCGTCATGATATTTCAGACCGGTTGGCTGCGATCGCCGAAGAGATCGCGGATCTGGCCATGGAGAGTCTGCGGGATTCCATCGAGGCGGGGGAGACCAGGCTGTCGGACGAGGAGAAGCGGCTCACCAGGGCCCGGCGCTCCGTCGAGAAGGCTGCGTACCTTCTGCGTGCCGAGCCGCCGTCGCCCGAGTGAGTTCCGGCTAGCTTGCCCGGACCGGGACGCGAACCCTCCGGGCACCGTTGCAGCCGGCCTCGGGCGCGCTGCCGGGGTCGACCCGGCCGTAGAGCGTGGTCCGCTGCACCAGGCGGCGCCCGAGAGGCCCGACCAGGCGCTCGAACTCCTCGGCGCTGGCGCCCTGCCCGTGCTCGGCGCCCGCAGCCCTCGAGATGTTCTCGTCCATGAGGGTGCCGCCCAGGTCGTTGACCCCGGCCTGCAGCAGCTGCTCTATCGACCTGAAGCCGAGCTTTACCCACGACCCCTGGATGTTGTCGATGTAGCCCCGGTACGCGATGCGGGCGACGGCGTGCATCAGCAGGACCTCGCGGAACGTCGGCCCGCGCCGGGCCCGGCGCTGGAGGTAGATGGGCGAGGCCATGTGGACGAAGGGCAGGCCCACGAACTCGGTGAACCCTCCGGTTGAGGCTTGCAGGGCCCGGGTCCTCAGCATGTGCCGGGCCCAGTGCTCGGGTCGCTCGATCGACCCGAACATGATGGTCACATTGGACCCCAGGCCGATGCCGTGGGCGATGCGGTGGCACTCCAACCACTCGTCGGTGGTGATCTTGTCGGGGCAGAGGGTCTCGCGGACCTCGTCGTCGAGGATCTCGGCGGCGGTTCCGGGCAATGACTGCTGCCCGGCGGCCATCAGGCGTCGCAGGTAGTCGTCGAGGGGCTCGCGGTTGCGCCGGGCGCCCTCGGTCACCTCCAGGGCGGTGAACCCGTGGATGTGGATGCCGGGCACCTCGGCATGCACGGCCCGGGCGACGTCGATGTAGTAGTCCCCGTCGAATTCGGGATGGATCCCGCCCTGCAGGCACACCTCGGTCGCCCCGAGATCCCAGGCCTCGCGGGACCGTCGCACGATCTCGGAGATCTCGAGCAGGTAGGGGGTGCCTCTCAGGTTGAGGGACAGGGGCCCCTTGGAGAAGCCGCAGAAGCGGCACTTGAACGTGCAGACGTTGGTGTAGTTGATGTTTCGGTTGGCCACCCAGGTGACGTCGTCGCCCACGATGGAGCGCCGCAGGTCGTCGGCGACCCCGGCCACCGCAACCACCTCCGGGCCCCGGGCGCCGAACAGGGTGACGATCTCGTCGAGACCGACCTCGGAGCCGGCGGTCACGCCCTGCAGCACCTCGCCGACCGCTCCGCCGGCGGCGGCGGGGCCCGGGACGAGGACGGCAGGGTCGGTGCCGGCCCCCGAGTACCACTGGGTCGAAGGCTCTCCCACCAGCTCCACGTCGGCTCCGTCGCCGGCCCGGGCCCGCTCCATGGTCCTCTCCGGGAACTGCGAGCCGGGATCGTCGCGCCCGAGCCCCTCGGCGTCGCTGCGGTCGATGACCGCGAAGTGCAGCCCCTCGTCGATCCAGCGGCCGGCGTCACGGACATAGGACGGGTGAACGGTCAGGCGGGGGGCCAGCACGTGCCCGGCCGCCTCGGTCGCCTCCCTCAGCCGGTCCAGGTCCGGCCAGGGACGCTCCGGGTTCACATGGTCGGCCGTGACCGGTGACACCCCGCCCCAGTCGTCGATGCCCGCGGCCAGCATCTCGCCGAAGTCGGTGGCCAGGTTCGGCGGAGCCTGCACGTGCACCTCCGGCGGCAGGATCACCCGGGCCAGGGAGATCGCGTCGAGGTGGTCGGCGCGCGGGCACGGCGCCCAGTTCTGCATGGCCGTCTGCGGCTTGGGCAGGAAGTTCTGGACGATCACTTCCTGGACATGGCCCCAGCGGCGGTGCGACTCGGCGATGGCCTCCAGGGCCTCGATACGGTCGGCCCGGCTCTCGCCGATACCCACCAGGATGCCGGTGGTGTAAGGAATCCGGAGCTCGCCGGCCGCCTCCAGGGTGGCGAGACGGCGCTCCGGGGTCTTGTCGGGGGCTCCCCGGTGGGCGTCGAGGCCGGCGTTCAGCGACTCGATCATCATTCCCTGGCTGGGCGCCACCGCACGCAGCGTCTGCAGCTCCTCCGCGGTCATGGCCCCGGTGTTGGCGTGGGGGAGCAGGCCGGTGGCGTCGAGGACGAGGCGGGCCATGGCGACGACGTAGTCGACGGTGCTGGCGTAGCCGTGACGGTCCAGCCAGTCGCGGGCCACCGGGTAGCGCAGCTCCGGCCTCTCGCCCAGCGTGAACAGCGCCTCGTGGCAGCCGTGCCGGGCTCCGGCCCGGGCGATGTCGAGCACCTGCTCGGAGGTCAGGTACGGGGATTCGAGCCGGGCCGGCGGCTGGGCGAAGGTGCAGTACCCGCAGCGGTCGCGGCACAGCTTGGTGAGCGGTATGAAGACCTTGGGCGAGTAGGTCACCCTGGTGCCGTGGGCGAGATCTCGTATGGAGCGGGCCTGCGCAGCCAACTCGACCGGGTCGTGGAAGCGGTCCACCGTCATGATCGCCCCACGCTAACCGACGTTGCAGCCCGCTCCGTCACCGGATCGGCGGACGCGTTCGAGCACCTCGGCAACGATCGCGGCTGTCGCGGTCTGCACATCGCAGGCCGACGTGTCGATGCGCAGCTCCGGGTCGTCGGGCTCCTCGTAGGGGGCTGAGAGCCCGGTCAACTCGGCGATGGCCCCCGAGCGGGCCTTGGCGTACAGGCCCTTGGGGTCCCTCTGCTCGCACACCTCCAGCGGCGCGTCCACGAAGACCTCCACGAACGCTCCTTCGGGGTGCAGGCTGCGGGCGCGGTCCCGATCCCGGCGGTAGGGCGAGATGAACGAGGCCAGCACCACGACGCCCGCGTCGCGCAGCAATGCGGCCATCTCGCCGGCCCGGCGGATGTTCTCGGCCCGGTCCGCGGGCGAGAAGCCCAGATCGGAGTTGAGGCCGAAGCGCAGGTTGTCGCCGTCGAGCACGTAGGCCAGCACGCCCTCGGCTGCGAGCATCGCCGCCGCGGCGTGGGCCAGCGTCGACTTTCCCGAACCGGGCAGGCCGGTGAGCCAGACCGTCACCGCGCCGTGGCCCAGCAGGCCCGCCCGGTCGTCGTCGGTGACCGTCGCTGCGCTCCACACCACCGCGGACTCGCCGGTCACGCTTCCAGTCCCTCGCCGGCACCGATGAACCCCCCGGCTTCGAGCCACGTCACGATGGCCCGGACGCAGGAGCCGACATCGAGGCGGGACGTGTCCAGCACCAAGTCGGCGTCGGCGGGCTTGTCGTAGGGGGCGGACACCCCCGGGAACTGCCTGATCTCGCCCCGGTCGGCCGCCTCGTACAGCCCGGCGTGATCCCGCGACCGGCAGACCTCCAGCGGGGGGTCCAGGAACACCTCCACGAACCGTTCGGCGCCGATCAGCTCACGGGCCCGTTCCCGGACCGCGGCGCTGGGCGCGACCAGCGCCGCGACGGCGATGAGGCCCTGGTCGTTCACGAGCCGGGCCAGCTCGGCTGTGCGGCGCACGTTCTCGGAGCGGTCCCGGCTGGAGAATCCCAGGTCCCGGCTGACGCCCAGGCGCATGTTCTCGCCGTCGAGGCGCACCGTGGTGCGGCCCCGCTCGAACAGCTCGCGCTCGAGGGCCGAGGCGATCGTCGACTTGCCCGCGCCGGTGAGCCCGGTCAGCAGCACCGTGACCGGCCGCTGCCCCAGGCGCGCCGCCCGCTCCGCGCCGCTGATGGAGCTGCGCTGGCGCTCGAGGGTCGCACCCGGCACCGCCTCCCAGGCCGCCGCCGGGGCCGCGGCCTCGATCATGCACGCGGCCACCGTGGCGTTGCTGGACGGCTCGATCAGGATGAACGAGCCCGTGGTCCGGTTCTGGGTGTAGGGGTCGAAGATCAGCTCGGTGTCGGTGCGCACCGTCACCGTGGCGATGTCGTTGAGCCTCACGGCGGCGGCCGGCACCGATTCGAGGGCGTCGAGGTCCAGCCGGCCCATCACCTCCGACACCCGGCATCTCATCGTCTGGCCCCCCTGCGCCAGCAGGTACTCGCGTCCCACCACCAGGTCGGCCTCCGACATCCACACCATGGTGGCCGTCACCAGACGGCCCCGCTGGGGCGGGTGGGCCGGATCGACGATCACGTCGCCCCGGCCGATGTCGATCTCCTCGGTGGTGGTGACCACCACGGTCCGGCCGGTCGGAGCCTCCTCGAGGTCGCCGTCGAAGGTCACGATCCGCTCGATGGCGGTCGTCCGGCCCGACGGCTCGACCCGGACCCTGTCGCCCGCCCGCAGGGTCCCCTCGCAGACCGTCCCGGCGAAGCCGCGGAACCGGTGGTCGGGCCGGATGACGAGCTGCACCGGCAGCCGCATCCGGCCGCCCGCGAACCCCGACGCTCCGGCAGCCGGACGGGAGTCCATGTCCGCGTGCTCGAGGTGGTCCAACAGGCACGGGCCGTCGTACCAGCCCAGGTTCGCGCCGGGCTCCACCACGCCGTCGCCGTGCAGGGCCGACACCGGGATGCACACCGGCTCGGCCAGGCCCAGCGCCCCGGCCATGGCCGACACCTCGGCCGCGATCGACCGGAAGCGGCCCTCGTCGTAGCCGACGAGGTCCATCTTGTTGACCGCTGCCACCGCGGCGGAGATCCCCATCAGGCCCGCGATCGAGCCGTGCCGGCGGGTCTGGGTGGTCACGCCCCGCACCGCGTCCACCAGGACTATGGCCAGGTCGGCGGTGGAGGCGCCGGTGGCCATGTTGCGGGTGTACTGCTCGTGACCGGGAGCGTCGGCGATGATGAAGCTGCGCTCTGAGGTGGAGAAGTACAGGTAGGCGACGTCGATGGTGATGCCCTGCTCCCGCTCGGCCATCAGGCTGTCGGCCAGCAGGGCCAGATCGACGTGGCGGCCGGCGTGGCCGGAGACGGCCGACTCCTTGTGCACCGCCGCGAGGCGGTCGTCGTGCAGTTGATGCGAGTCGTGCAGGAGCCGGCCGATGAGCGTGGACTTGCCGTCGTCCACCGAGCCGCAGGTGAGCAGGCGCAGAAGGTCCCGCTGCGGCCCGGTGCCCTCGAGCGCCATCAGAAGTAGCCCTCCCGCTTCTTCTCCTCCATGGAGCCGGAGCGGTCGTGGTCGATCACCCGTCCCTCGCGCTCGGATCGGGTGGCCCGCTCCATCTCGGCGATGACCCCGCCGAGCGTCGCCGCCTGCGACTCGACCGCTCCGGTGAGCGGGTAGCACCCCAGCGTCCTGAACCGCACCGAGCGCATCTCGGGCTGCTCGCCCGCCTCGAACCGGAATCGCTCGTCGTCGACCATCAGCAGGGTCCCGTCGCGTTCCACCACCGGGCGGGGCGCGGCGAGGTACAGCGGCACCACCTCGATCTGCTCGGCCGCGATGTAGCGCCACACGTCGAGCTCGGTCCAGTTGCTCAGCGGGAACACCCGGATGCTCTCGCCCGCGGCCACCCGGCCGTTGTAGTGGTTCCACAGCTCGGGCCGCTGATTCTTCGGGTCCCAGCGGTGGTGCCGGTCGCGGAAGCTGAACACGCGCTCCTTGGCTCGCGACGGCTCCTCGTCGCGCCGGGCCCCGCCGAAGGCGGCGTCGTAGCCCCCGGCGGCGAGCGCCTGCTTCAGCGCCTGGGTCTTCATCACGTCGGTGTAGTGCGACGATCCGTGGTCGAAGGGGTTGATCCGGGCCGCCACGCCATCGGCGTTGGTGTGCACCACCAGATCGAAGCCGATCTCGCGGGCCATGCGGTCCCGGAACGAGATCATCTCGCGGAACTTCCAGGTGGTGTCCACATGCAGCAGCGGGAACGGGACCGGGCCCGGCCAGAAGGCCTTTCGGGCCAGGTGCAGCATCACCGAGCTGTCCTTGCCGATCGAGTAGAGCATGACCGGGTTGCGGAACTGGGCGGCCACCTCGCGGATGATGTGGACGCCCTCGTCCTCCAGCTGCTGCAGGCGGCCCTCTCTCGGGCCGCGGGACGCGGCCGCCGCGCCCGCGGAGGTGTGCGTCCCCTGGTGGGGACGGCTACCGGGGGCTTGCGGGTCGGAGCGAGTCGGCCTTGTCAACCAGCACCTCGAGCAGCTCGTCGAAGCTCTTGGTGAACGCGGCCACGCCCTCTTCCTCGAGCTGGGCCGTGACCGACGGGAGATCCACGCCCACGGCCGCGAGCCTCTCGAGCCCCTCGACGGCCTCGTCGAGCCCGTCGGTGAGGGTGGACTCGACCGAGCCGTGGTCCTCGAATGCCTCCAGTGTGGCGTCCGGGAGGGTGTTCACCGTGTCGGGGCCGACCAGGCCGTCCACATAGAGCGTGTCCGGGTACGCCGGGTTCTTGGTCGACGTGCTGGCCCACAGCAGTCTCTGGGGTCGGGCGCCCCGCGCCGCCAGGGCCTCCCAGCGCGGTCCCGCGTGGAGCCGCTGGAAGTGCGAGTACGCCACCTTGGCGCAGGCGATGGCGGTGCGGCCCCTCAACTCCAGCGCCTCGTCCGAGCCGATGGCGTCGAGGCGGCGGTCCACCTCGGTGTCGATCCTCGAAACGAAGAACGAGGCCACGCTGGACACCCTCGACAGGTCGCCCCGGGCCCGCTCGAGGCCCGAGATGTAGGCCTCGGCGACCTCGAGGTAGCGGTCGACGCTGAAGATCAACGTGACGTTGATGCTGCGTCCCTCTGCGATCATGCTGGAGATGGGCTCCAAGCCCTCGGCGGTGCCGGGGATCTTCACGTAGAGGTTGGGAACGGCCAGCCGCTCGTGCAGGTTGCGGGCCGCGGCCTCGGTGGCTGCGGCGTCACGGGCCAGGTCGGGGGCGACCTCCACCGACACGAACCCGTCGAGTCCGGAGGACTCGTCGTAGACGGGACGCAGGATCTCGGCCGCCGCGGCGATGTCGGAGGTGACCAGGCGCCAGTAGGAGGACTCGACGTCGAGCCCGTCGGCGATCGCCGACCGGAACTCGTCGTCGTAGTCGGCGCCCGAGGCGATCGCCTTCTGGAAGATCGACGGGTTCGAGGTCAGGCCTCTCACGCCCCGCTCCACGAAGTGCTGAAGATCCCCGCCGGTGATCCAGCCCCGCCGGATGTTGTCGAGCCAGGGGCTCTGACCGCACCGGGTGTAGAGGTCGTGCAATCTGGTGGTCGCGGTCATTTCGACGGCCTCCTGGTCGGTCTCACAGCGCGGCCCGCGACAGCGAGCCGTCGAGCAGGGCCCGCGCCCTGCCGGCCACATTGGGGGCCGATATGCCGAGCTTCTCCATGACCACCGCGCCGGGTGCCGAAGCGCCGAAGCGATCGATGCCCACCGCGTCGTCGGTCCAGCGGCTCCACCCCATGGTGCTGCCCGCCTCCACCGCCAGCGACGGCAGGTCGGGCCTCAGCACCCGGGCCTGCTCGCTGCAGGGCCGCTCGGCGAACAGCTCCCATGACGGCAGCGACACCACCCGGGCCGGGATTCCGTCGGCGGCCAGCAGGGCGGCGGCGTCACAGCAGACCGACACCTCGCTGCCCGTGCCCACCAGCGTCAGGCCGGCGTCGTCGGGATCGGCGATGGCATAGCCCCCCGCGGCCACGGCCTCGGCTCTGGTGCCCTCCAGCACGGGAACCCCCTGGCGGGTCAGGATCAGCGCCGTCGGCCCGTCGGAGCCCACCGCCACCTGCCAGGCGCCGACCGTCTCGGTGGCGTCGGCCGGGCGGATCACCCGCAGACCCGGTATGGCTCGCAGCGAGGCCACCTGCTCCACGGGCTGGTGGGTGGGGCCGTCCTCGCCCACGCCGACCGAGTCGTGGGTCCAGACGAAGACGACCTTGGCCTCCGAAAGGGCGGCGAGCCGTACCGCGGGCCGCATGTAGTCGGCGAACACCAGGAACGTGCCCACCACCGGGACGGCTCCGCCGTGCAGCGCCATGCCGTTGGCGACCGCACCCATGGCGTGCTCGCGCACCCCGAAGTAGATCTGGCGGCCCCCTGGGTTCTGGGCCGAGAACACGCCGCCGTCACCGATGACTGTGCCGGTGTTGCCGGTGAGGTCGGCACCGCCGCCGGTCAGCCCGGGAACCTCCGGCAGGAGGGCCTGGATGGTGGCGTTGGAGGCCTTGCGGGTGGCCACCGACCGGCCCGGCTCGAAGGTGGGCAGAGCCTCTTCCCAGCCGGGACGGCCGGTCGCGGCCAGGCAGGCCTCCAGGCCGGCCCGGTCGCCGCCGAAGGCGGCGGCGCGCTCCTCCCAGGCGAAGCGCTCCGCCTGGCCCGCCAGGCCCGCGCTCCGGTAGTAGTCGAGCACCTCGGAGGGCACGTGGAAGGTCTCGCCGGCCGGCAGTCCCAGCGCGGCCTTGGTGGCCGCGATCTCCTCGTCGAAGATGGCGTAACCGTGCCCGGCGGGCGTGCCCGCCGTCTGGGGCGCGGGCGCGGCGATCTCCGATCGGACCACCACCAGCGACGGGCGGTCCTGGGTTGCGGTGGCTTGGCGCAGGCCGGCCTCCAGCGCGTCCGGGTCCTCGGCGGCCTCGCCGAGCTCGACGGTGTGCCAGCCGTAGGAGCGGAAGCGGGCCGCGGCGTCGTCGGAGAGGGCGAGGTCGGTGACCCCGTCGATGGTCACCAGGTTGTCGTCGTAGACGACCACCAGACGTCCCAGGCCCAGGTGCCCGGCCAGGGAGGCCGCCTCGTGGCTGACGCCCTCGGACAGGTCGCCGTCGCCGGCGATCACGAACACGCGGTGGTCGCAGATCCCGGCGCCGAAGCGGTCGCGCATCTGGCTCTCGGCTATGGCCATGCCCACCGCGTTGGCCAGGCCCTGTCCCAGCGGTCCGGTGGTGACCTCCACGCCCGGTGTGCAGCCTGCCTCCGGGTGGCCCGGCGTGGGCGATCCCCACTGCCGGAAGTTCCTCAGGTCGTCCAGTTCCAGACCGTGGCCGGTGAGGTACAGCATGGCGTACTGCAGGATCGAGGCGTGGCCTGCCGACAGCACGAACCGGTCGCGGTCGGGCCAGTCGGGGCGCTGGGCGTCGTAGGCCATGATCCGGGTCCACAGCACGTGGGCCAACGGGGCGAGGGACATGGCGGTGCCCTGGTGGCCCGACCGGGCCGCGTGGGGCGCGTCCATGGCCAGCGCCTTGACGACGTTGATGCCGAGCCTCTCGATGGAAGTCACAGACCCTCCCGCCCGGCGCTCCCCGGCTGCTGCCGGCTCACCATAGAACACGCGCAGACATGTGGGAACGACCCGTCGAGCGGCCCCCGCCGCCGTTCATGAAGCGGGAGGCAGGAGGGTGTAGGGCACCACCGTGATCGGTCCGGCGTCGATGCGGGCCCGGGCCTCGACAGTGCCGTAGTCGGCGAACTCCAGCTCGGCCCGCACCAGCCGGTAGTTGAACTTGCCCGGCTCCACCTGCAGGGGCTGCACGTTGCGGGCGATGCGCTCGTCGCCCCGGAAGTACGCCACCTCCAGCGCGCCCATGCCCGGCTCGTCCGGGGCGCAGCGCACGATCACCACCAGATGGGGAGCCCAGACCAGGGGCAGCTCGGTGGGGGCCGCCGCCGAGAACTGCACCCCGGTCAGGTCGATGCGGGTGGACGGCCCCGGCGCCTCGCGGAGCTGGATTTCGTCGATGAACAGGGCGGCCACGATGTCCATAGTCGGCTCCCAGGGGCACGAGCGGATTCAGCGGCAGTGTAGGAGGACTTCGCCGAGCCTGTACCCGGCCCCGCCCGCCGGTGCCGGCGGCGTACCATTCTCAGCGATGCGTCGGATACTGGTGTCGATCCTGCTGGCCGCCCTGGCGACCACCGCGGTCGGGTCGTACGTCCAGGCTCGGCGTACCGACGCCTCCTCGGACCCGGGATGGATCACCGAGACCGATCCTCCCGGCATGGTCGTGACCACGCCGATGCTCAGCGTGCGCCGCACGCCGGGATGGGTATCGGCGCCCGTGACCCGGACCCGCCTGCTCGAGCGTCTCTCCGGCGTGGTCGAGCAGCCGAGCGCTCCGCCGCAGACGTGCCTGGCCGCCTACCGCGGCGCGGAGCCCGTAGTGACCGAGCGGGCCGACGAGCTCATGGTCCCGGCCTCGCTGATGAAGATCGTCACCGCGGCCGCGATCCTTGAGATCGCGGGCCCGAAGGCGACCTACACGACCGAGCTGCTCGTTCGCGCCGACGCGCTGAGCACGGCGGCCGACGGCGTGCTCGCCGGCGACGTCTACCTGATGGGAGGGGGCGACCCGGTGCTGTCGACGCTCGCCTACGTGAGGCGCTTCGACCAGCCCATCGTCCACACCGACTTCACCGAGTTGGCGGTCGAAGCGGCCGCGGCCCTGCGAGAGCAGGGCATCCTCACCATCGAGGGGGGCGTCGTGGCCGACGAGTCCCGCTTCCCCGAGGCGGAGCGGGACTACGCCACCCAGGTCCTCGATCCCGGCGCCAGTCCCGTCTGGAAGCGGTCCTACGTCAACAACAACCAGGTCGGCCCGCTCTCCGCGCTGCTGCTCAACGACGGCTACGTCTCCTTCCCGCCCTCGGCCGACTTCGCCGGCCGGGGCCAGAACGTGAGGGCACAGGATCCCGCCCTCCATGCCGCCCAGGCACTGGACGGGCTGATCGAGGCTCGGGGAGTCGGGGTGTCCTCCGACGCCGCCAAGGGGATCGCGCCCCCGTTGTCGGAGCTCCGCTCGCTGGCCACCGTCGAGTCGCCGCCGATGGAGGAGATCGTCGGTCGCATGCTGCGCAACTCCGACAACACCACCGCAGAGATGCTGCTCAAGGAGATCGGCCGGCGGCTGTCGGGATCGGCCCGGGCCGAGGCGGTCCAGGGCGTGCAGGACGTGCTGGAGCGGCTGCTGGGCGTCCAGACCGCTGGGATCGTGATCGCCGACGGCTCGGGTCTGTCGATCCACAACCGGCTCACGTGCGACCTCCTCGTCGAACTGCTGCTCCAGGCCGGTCCGGGCTCGCCCCTGGTCGAGGGCCTGGCCGTGGTGGGGGAGAGCGGGACCCTGCGCGACTGCGACGCCGGCCTCGATCCGGCGACCGCGGACGGCACCGGCTTCGACGGGCAGGACTCCCTGTCCCGCACGGTGCGGGCCAAGACCGGGACCCTCAACGATGTCTCGGCCCTGGCCGGGGTCACCGTCGCCCGCAACGGCGACGTGCTCACGTTCGCGCTGATCGCCAACCGCGAGGGCATCATCAACCTTGGACTCTGCAACAGCCTGCAGCGGAGTCTCATCGCAGCCGCGGCCGGCCATCCCTACGGCCCGTCCTCAGCAGACGTCGCGCTGCATCCGGCGCCGGCGAGGCGGCCGGTGGTCGCCCCGACCGCCGAGCCGGCCGACGGCCGATAGCCCCGAGCAGTCGACGTGGCCACCCCGATGTTCGCGCTCCAGTCGGTGCTGCTGCCCGGGTCGCCGCTGCCGCTGCAGGTCTTCGAGCCCCGCTACCTGGCCATGCTCGAGACCGTCATCGAGGGCGACCAGCAGATGGGGGTGGTGCTGATCGAGCGGGGCAGCGAGGTCGGCGGCTCCGACGTGCGGTGCGATGTCGCCACCATGGCCCGCGTGGTCGAGGCCCGCCGCGCAGCCGACGGGCGGCTGCTGGTGATGGCTCTGGGGGAGCGCCGCATCCGGGTCCGGCGCTGGCTGGTCGACGACCCGCACCCCTGGGCCGAGACCGAGGACTGGCCCGACGAGCCCGAGCCCGACCAGCCCGAGCCGGCCGTGGCCGGGGAGCCGGCGCTCATCGACGAGCTCGCCGGACTCGTCACCGAGGCCCGCAGACTGGCCTTCCGCCTCCAGGGCGGGCATCCGGCCCAAGCCGAGGACGGGCCGCCCCGTCCCGTCGAGCTGGGCCGGGACCCGGCCCTGGCCTCCTTCCGGGCCGCGGCCCTGGCTCCGCTGGGACCGCTCGACCGCTTCGAGGTGTTGAGCACCCCCACAGCCACCGAGCGGCTCACGGCGGCCCACCGCCTGGTGACCGACGCAACGGAGTTGCTGCGGGCTCGGATCGAGTTCGGCAGCGGGTAGCGTCAGGAGTCCACCGAACGCGGAGGACCCACCCTTGGCACGCAGGCAGGGCGTAGCAGAAGTCGCGGACCTGGTGAAGGCGTACGTCCGCCAGGAGTTGCTCGGCCCGCTCCAGGGCGCCGGCCGGTGGGTCTCGATGGGCCTCGCCGGGAGCCTGGCGCTCGTCGTGGGGGTGGTCCTGCTGCTGCTGTCGCTGCTGCGGGCCCTGCAGACCGAGACCGGGACCGTCTTCGCCGAGAGTCTCTCGTGGATCCCGTACCTGATCGTGGTGGCGGCGCTGGGCGCGGTGATCGCACTGCTGCTGCGCCAGGTCGGCAAGAGGGGCCTGCGATGAGGCCGGGATCCGCGTGGGTCGCTGGGGCGGGCCTGCGATGAGCGCCGCGAACGGGGAGGCCGAGCGGGTCACCCGCGACTCGCTGGAGGAGGCGCTGCGCGACCTCCAGGCCGACATCGACCGCGAGACCCAGCCGCTGCTCGTCAGGGCGGCCTACGGAGCGGCCGCAGCCGCCGGTGTCCTGATCGGCGTCGCCTACCTGCTGGGGCGCAGGGCCGGCCGGCTCCGCAGTACGGTCGTCGAGGTAAGGCGGATCTGACCGGTGGGCCCGGCCGGCGGTCGGACGGCGGCAGCCTGGATCAGCCGCCAGGCGTTGCGCCGGGGCCTGCTCGGCAGCTCGCGGTTCTGGTTCGCGGCGTTCGTCGCGACCAGCGCGGTCAAGCTGGTGCGGCGGGCGGCAGGACCCCGGGAGCCGATCACGGTGCTGTCGGAGCAGCTGGAGCCGTCCACCGGGATCGAGATCCGCAACGTCGAACCCGACGACGGCTGAGCCCGGGAAGGCACACAGCTCGGATGCGGGTCGTGCTGCGCAACCCGGCCAGGGAACTGGAGGTGCAGGGACCGGTGTCGGTGCGGGCCCTGCTCGACCGCCTCGGCCTGAACCGGGAATCGCACCTGGTGATCTGCGACGGTGAGCTGGTGCCGGGCGACCGGATGCTCCCGGACCGCTCCGAGGTGGAGGTGCGCAGCGTGATCTCCGGCGGCGCCGGCGACGGACGGCCCGGAGCGGCGCCGTGAAGTGCCGGGTGTGCCGCGGGCCGGCCGTGATCGACGTGCGCCGCCACAACGCCAACTTCTGCGCCGAGCACTTCCTGCGCCTGTGCCGGGACCAGGTGGCCAAGGCCATCCGCCGCTTCGACATGCTGGCCGACGGCGACCGGGTGCTGGTGGCGGTGTCGGGAGGCAAGGACAGCCTGGCGGTGTGGGACCTTCTCACCGAGCTCGGCTATGCCGCCGACGGCTTCTACCTCGGGCTCGGCATCGGCGACTACAGCGAGGACTCCGCCCGCTGCGCCCGCCGCTACGCCGAGGGTCGGGGCCTGACCCTCCACACCGTCGACCTGCCCGAGGCCCACGGCTTCGACATTCCCGGCGGCGCTCGGGCGGCCAAGAGGGCACCGTGCTCGGCCTGCGGTCTGTCCAAGAGGCACCTCTTCGACGATGCGGCCCGCCGCGGCGGCTATGACGCCCTCGCCACCGGTCACAACCTCGACGACGAGGCGGCCGTGCTGATGGGCAACACCCTGCGGTGGCAGACCGAGTACCTGGGGCGGCAGCTGCCGGTCCTGGCGGCCCGCGACGGCTTCCCCCGCAAGATCAAGCCGCTGATCCGGCTGGGCGAGCGGGAGACCGCGGCCTACTGCCTGCTGCGGGGGATCGACTACATCGTCGAGGAATGCCCGATGGCGGCCGGCAACAAGCACCTGGCCTACAAGGCCGCGCTCAACGACATAGAGGTCGCGTCGCCCGGCGCCAAGCACGACTTCTACTTCGGCTTCCTGGATCGGGCCTCGGACCGCTTCCGGGCCGAGGTCGAGCGCGACCGGGTCGGGTTGGCGCCGTGCGAGCGCTGCGGGTCGCCCACCGACGCCGGCGTGTGCGCCTTCTGCCGCCTGGCGGCGCGCGCCGCCGGGCCGGCGCCGGTGCGACTGACCGACCGCGCCCGACGATGACCGGGCGGCCGTTCGAGCCGGGCGAACCGGCCCTGCTCATCGACCGCAAGAAGCGCCGCTACCTGTTCGACCTGGCCGCCGGCCGCGAGTTCCACACCCACACAGGCGTAATCCCCCACGACGACATCATCGGAGCGCCCGAGGGGACCAGGCTGCGGTCCACGCGGGGCACCTACTTCCTGGCGCTGCGGCCGACGCTGGCCGACGCGGTGCTCAAGATGCCCCGGGGCGCTCAGGTGATCTACCCCAAGGACATCGGCCCCATCCTGATGCTGGCCGACATATTCCCCGGGGCTCGGGTGCTCGAGGCCGGGGTCGGCTCCGGTGCGCTGTCGATGGCGCTGCTGCGGGCCGGCGCGGTGGTGACCGGGTACGAGCGGCGCGAGGACTTCTGTGCCCGGGCCAGGGCCAACGTGGAGCGCTTCTGCGGGACCGAGGCGCTGGAGCGCTACCGCACCGAGCTGCGCGACGTGTATGAGGGCATCGACGAGACCGGGCTCGACCGGGTGGTGCTGGACCTGCCCGAACCCTGGCAGGTGGTGCCCCACGCCTCCTCGGCGCTGCGGGCCGGTGGGATCCTGCTCGCCTACACCCCGAGCATCGTGCAGGTCCAGAGACTGCGCCAGGCCCTGGAGGACTCTCCGTTCGACCTCCACGAGACGGTCGAGGTCCTCCAGCGGGGCTGGCATGTGGAAGGTGACGCGGTCCGCCCCAACCACCGGATGGTGGCCCACACCGGCTTCCTCACCGTCAGCCGGCTGACCGGGCTGTGACACCGGGGCGGCTGCCGCGCCTCCTCGGAGCCGGGGCGGCCATCGCGGCTGCCGTCGCGGGCGCGGCCGTCGTCATAGTCGCACTGCTCGACGGTGGGACCGCGGCGTCGGGTGATCCTCGACCGCAGACGCCCGCCGACCCGGAGACGGCCGCGCCGACCTCGTCTGTCAGGCCCCCGCTCGACGACCCTCCCGACCCGGGCCCGGTGCCGGTCGCCCACGGTCTGCCGGCCGCGGAGCTGGCCGCGGCGGTGGAGTCGTCGGTGCGGGTGTACGGTCCGGCGTGCCGCGGGATCGTGCGCGAGGGCAGCGGTTTCGCGGCGGCCGACGGCGACCTCGTGGTGACCATCGCCCATCTCATGGTCGGCATGGAGGAGCCCACGGTCGAGCTGCACGACGGCCGGGAGCTCGCTGCGGTGCTGGTGGCCTTCGATCCCGTGAACGACTTGGCCGTGCTGCGGGTCGAGGGTGCCGGCCTGCGGCCGCTGCCCTTGAGCGAGGCGGTTCCCGACGGCACCGTCGGCGCGGTGCTGGCCTGGGAGGCCGAGGGCTCCCCGGACCCGACGCCGTTCCGCATCGACCGTCCGGTCACGGTGCGGACCGAAGTCGTGAACGGCGACGAGCGCATCGAGCGGCAGTCATGGCTCCTCGCCGCCCAGACCGAGGTGGGTGACTCCGGCGCCGCGCTGGTGGCCGGCGTGGACGGCCAGACCACCGCAGTGGGCGTCGCCTGGGGCGCCTCACGCCGCGGCGGTGGCGGGGTGGCCTACGCCACCCGGGCGGGCCCGCTCGCGGCGCTGCTCTCGGTGTCCGACCTCGATCAGCCCGCCGCGGTGCCCGGCTGCGGGTAGGGGCAAGCGCGGAATGGCGGGCGCCGCAGGTCAGCCGGCCGGATCGACCGCCGCAGGAGGCCGGTAGTCGATGTTGCGGTCCACCTCCATGTAGATGTCGTTGGCGATCGGGTCGTCGAGCTCCTCGGCCAGATGGCCCAACAGCCCGGCACAGCGGGCCAGCAGGGCCACCCCGCGGGCAACGCCCAGCGGCAGGCCGACGTCGCCCAGCACCGCGCCGCAGGCGCCGGCGCCGTTGAGGGGGAGCGTGCGGCCCAGCACCGCCGGATGGGCCCGGCCGATGGCTGCGAACAGCTCGAGGTGGGGGCCGAACAGGTCGTTGTCGCGGGCCAGTCCGAAGAGAGCCGGCGTGCGGGGGTCGCCGTCCTTGTGGACGGGGTGGCCGAGTCCCGGCACGAACCGGCCCTCGGCCCGGGTACGGGCCACGACCTCGGTGGCGAGATCGTCCCAGCCGCTCGCATCGGTGGGCAGCGGGTCACAGCCCTCGAGTGCGGCCTGCAGGAACCGGGCCGCGTTCTCGGTCACGCCGAGGAAGCGGTCACCGCCTCCGAGCAGCCCCGCCGCCAGCGCGCCCTGGATCGACTCGGGCGCGCTCAGCAGCGTCACCCGGGCGGCGATGGCGGTGGGGGTGAAGCCGTGATCGGCCAGCGCGACCAGCACCGCTTCGAACATGTTGCGCTGCTGCGGCGTCGGGCGGTGCTTGGCCATCAGCCAGAATGCGAGCTCGCCGAAGGACACCCGACCCAGCAGGTCGTCGGCGAGGCTGTGGCCCAGCACGGTGATGCTGTCCGCATCGGACGTGCCGAGGCCGGTGCGGTAGGTGGTTCCGGTCATTGCCTCTGGCTGTCGGGCTGTGGCGCTGACAGCCAGTCCCGAAGGTCGTTGCTGTGCTCTCCCAGCTCGGGGGGCGGGTGCTCGTAGCGCAGCGAGGCGTTGCTGAACCCGATCGGGTTGCGCACGAGGTCGACGGCCCGGCCGTCGGCGCCGAGAGTCACCCGCGGTTCGAGGCCCAGGCGTTCGGCCAGCTCGATTCCCTCGCGGATGGAGTTGATGGGTCCGCACGGCACGCCGGCCTCGTTGAGGGCGATGAAGAGGTCGTCGGCGTTCCATTGCGCCACCCGCTCCATCAGCAGCGAGTGCATCTGGTCCCGGTTGCGGGTGCGGTCGGCGTTGAGCTTGAATCGCTCGTCGTCGGCCAGCTCTGCGATGCCCAGGACCTCGCACAGGGACTTGAACTGCCGGTCGTTGGCGGCGGTGATGATCATGTCGCGGTCCTTGGCCGGGATCACTTCGTAGGGGTAGACGCTCGGGTGGGCATTGCCCATGCGATGGGGCACCGTCCCCGAAGCGGTATAGGCGCCGGTCTGGTTGACGAGGCCCGACAGCGCCGACGACAGCAGGTTCAGCTCCACCAGCTGGCCCCGGCCGGTCAGGCTGCGGTGGTGGAGGGCGGCCAGGATCCCGATGGCGGCATGAAGCCCGGTCATGACGTCGAACACCGATATGCCGGCCCGGTAGGCGGGGCCGTCGCGGTCGCCGGTGAGGCTCATCAGCCCCGACACCGCCTGTACCACCAGGTCGTAACCGGGCAGCGAAGCACCCTCGGCCGTGCCGAAGCCGCTGATCGAGGCGTAGACGAGAGCGGGGTTGACGGCCCGGGCACTCTCGTAGTCGAGTCCGAACTTGGCCAGCGCTCCCGGCTTGAAGTTCTCGATGGCCACGTCGGCGCGCCGGAACAACTCGTGGACCAGCGCCACGTCGGCGGGGTCGCGGAAGTCCAGGACGATCGACCGCTTGTTCCGGTTGATGGACATAAAGTAAGTCGATATGCCGTCCTTCTCCGGGGGCGTCCAGGCCCGGGTGTCGTCGCCCGCCGCGCTCTCCACCTTGATGACCGTCGCCCCCAGGTCGGCGAGGAGCATCGTGCAGTACGGCCCGGCCAGCACCCTGGACAGGTCGGCGACGAGTATCCCGTCGAGCGGGGCAGTCCCAGCCGGCGTGCCGGTCGCTGACGCCTCGGGCGTCGGGGCCGGTGGTGTCATGTCCGGGTCGCCGATCGGACGGCTGTCATGAGCCCGCGCCGCGAGCAGGGGCGGGGCCGCGAGTTCGTGGAGGCGCTGGCCCGGGGACTCGACGTGCTCAAGGCGTTCGGTCCCACCGCCATCGAGTTGACGGTCAGCGAGGCGGCCTCCCGCACCGGGCTGGCCAGGCCCACCGCCAGGCGGCTTTTGATGACCCTCGAGCAGCTCGGGTACGTCCGCTCCGTGGGCGGCGCGTACTCACTGACGACCAAGGTCCTCGAGATCGGCACGGCCGCCATCGCGGCCCAGGGCCTGTGGGATGTCGCCCGCCCCCATCTGGTGGCCCTGGTGGCCAGGACGCACGAGTCGAGTTCGATGTCGCAGCTCGACGGGAGCGACATCGTGTACACGGCCCGCGTCCCCGTGGCCAAGATCATCGCGCTGTCGGTCAGCATCGGCACCCGCTTCCCCGCGGTCGCCACCTCGATGGGCCGGGTGCTGCTGTCGGAGTTGGACCCGGAGGCCCTCGACGGGGTTCTCGAGCAGCCCTCGACGTCCGGCATCATCCCGCGGGTGGTGCCGTCACGCTCCGAACTGGAAGAGGATCTGGCGCGGGTGCGCGAGCGGGGATGGGCCATGTCCGACGAGCTCCTCACCGTGGGCATCCGATCGATCGCGGCGCCGGTCCGCGATGACCGGTCCCGCATCGCGGCCGCCATGAACGTGACCGTGTACGCGGCCGAGACGTCGATCGGGCACCTCACGGGGGAGTACCTCCCCGCACTGCTGGACACCGCGGCCGCGGTGACACGCGAGTGGTCCAATCTGGCCATGCTGCCGATCTCCGAGGCGTCTGCAGCCGGTTAGCGGTAGGTGTTGTTGCTGGTGTGGTCGCCCGCCAGCCAGCGCCGCAGAGTCTCGTGGGCGTCGGCGGCCCGCGCCGCCGCGATCTCCTCCGCGTCGGGGGCGTCCACAGTGAACTCGACCAGCAGTCCGTTGGGGTCGTGGGTGTAGAACGAGCGGCAGTAGCCGTGCTCCAGCACGAAGCTGCCCCCCTCGGGATCCCAACCGGACTCCTCCACGCGCCGCTCGAGGTCGGCCTGGGTGTCGTCGTCGACCTTCAGAGCGATGTGGCGGAACGGCGACGGCACGAGATCGGGGTCGAACAGCGCCTGGTCCTCCTCGTCGGCGAACTGGAAGAACGCCAGCGCGCTGCCGTCGGCCAGGCCGAAGAACGTGTGGCAGTAGACCCGCACCGCGCCGAACAGCTCGTCGGCCTCCGACCAGGTGGCGATCAGCGGGAATCCCAGGATGTCCTCGTAGAAGGCCCGGGTGGCCTCCTGGTCCTTGGTGACGTAGGCGTTGTGATGAAGCCTCTGGACGGCTGCTTGGCTCATGGTTCTCCTCTCAGCGACTGCAGATCCTGTGTCCGACATGCGGACAGTTTACCGGCATCCGTACGACGTGCTAGCGTGACCATGAGCGTAGTATCGCGTTCCAGGCCGGGTCGGGGAGCCGACGGCACGTTGTGCAGGCCTGTCAGCAAGCCAAGCAATCGTCAAGCAGACAAGGAGACGCCGTGAACAATCCGACCAGCCTGCTCCAGGGCCACAACCACATCACACTGAACGTGGGCGGCGCGCAGGAGGACTACGACTTCCACACCACGGTGCTGGGCCTCAAGAGCGTGAAGAAGACCCTGCTCTACGACGGCCAGGCGCCGATCTACCACCTGTACTACGGCAACGACGCCGGCGAGGAGAGCACGCTGGTGACCACGTTCCCGTTCCGCCACGCCGGGATCACCGCCACCAAGGGCAGCGGGCAGATCAGCGTCCTGACGCTGTCGGTGCCGGAGTCCTCGCTGGACTGGTGGCGCAACCGCCTCGAGGAGCACGGCTTCGAGGTGACGCCCGAAGAGCGCTTCGGCGAGAAGCGCCTCGCCTTCCAGCACCCCTGCGGGATCGACTACGAGCTGGTCGGTGTGGCCGACGACGAGCGCACTCCCGCCACCCACCCCGACGTCCCCGCCGAGTACGGCATCCGGGGCGTGCACAGCATCAGCTGCTCGGTGCGGGACATGGAGCTCACCGACCAGTTCATGCAGGTCGGCTGGGGGAGCCGCAAGGTCGAGGACGACGGCAACGCCACCCGCTACGAGATGGGCGACGGCGGCCCCGGCGCCATCGTGGACTACATCCTCGAGCCCAGCCGGGCCCCGGGCAGCTGGACCTTCGGCGAGGGCTACGTGCACCACTGCGCCTTCAGCGTCGACAGCCTCGACTCCCAGATGGCGGTGAAGCTGTTCCTCGAGGGCCTCGGCTACACCGACGTGTCCGACGTCAAGGACCGGGGATACTTCTACTCCATCTACGTGCGCACGCCGGGCGGCCCGCTGTTCGAGGCCACCTACACCAAGCCCGAGCACTTCGCCATCGACGAGCCGCGGGAGAGCCTGGGAGCGCAGATCATGATCTCGCCCCAGTTCGAGGACTCCCGCCAGGAGCTGCTGGCCCAGCTCGAGACCATCGAGTACTGAGCAGACTCAATCCTGAGGTCTGAAGCCTGCGGCTGAGCGCCCCGGTCGGAGCGCCCGGCCGCAGGCGGTCGCGCACCGCCAGAAAGGAGCACAAGTGTCCAACATCACGCCCGAGGAGCACCTGGACGAGGTCCTGTCGCGCTACGGCGACGCCCCCGACGGCAGGCTCGCCGAGATCATGAAGTGCGCCATCCGGCACATGCACGAGTTCGTCGTCGAGGTCGGCCTGACCCGCGAGGAGTGGTTCGCCGGCATGAAGGCCCTCGCCGACATGGGCCACATGTGCGACGACAAGCGCCAGGAGTTCATCCTGCTGTCGGACACCCTCGGCGTGTCGATGCTGGTGGAGATGATCAACCAGATGGGGGCCGAGGGGACCACCGAGCCCACCGTCTTCGGCCCGTTCCACGTGGAGGGCGCCACGCCGCGGGCGATGGGCGACTCGATCGTGGTCGACCCCATGGAAGCCGACGAGCCGCTGACGGTGTCGGGCGAGGTCCGTTCGCTGGAGGGCGGGCCGATCGAGGGAGCCACGCTCGACGTCTGGCAGGCGGCCAGCAACGGGTTCTACGACGTGCAGGACACCGGTCAGACCCCGCTGAACATGCGGGGGATATTCACCACCGGCGCTGACGGCCGCTACGAGGTGAGGACGGTGCGGCCCGTGTCGTACCCGGTCCCTGACGACGGTCCCGCCGGGGCGCTGCTGAAGGCGACGGGCCGCCACAACTGGCGCCCCGCGCACGTGCACTTCGTTGTGTCGGCGCCCGGCCACAAGACGGTGATCACCCACCTGTTCGACAGCGGGAGCGACTTCCTCGACAGCGACGTCGTGTTCGGCGTGCGCGACTCGCTGATCGTCGACATGTCGGAGGGGCGCTGCGACTACGACTTCGTGCTGGAGCCCGCCGCCTAGACGGAGGGCCCCTCGACGGGGGTTCGCGCCGCGTCGGCGATGTGGACGGCCCCGGTCACCGGGCCGTGCTGCCCGCGTCCGGCGCGGGCTGGGACTGGCCGCCGGGCGCGGGGCCGCCGATGCCGGGACCCACAAGTCTCCGGCGGACCGGGAAGAACTGGACGGCCCATCGCTTCTGGAGCAGCCCGTAGACGCCCCTGGGGGCGGTGATGGCCATGGCCGCCGCGATCAGGCCCAGGATGATGAAGCGCCACTCGTCGGCGTCCTCGAGGAACTCCCGGACGCCCCAGTAGATGGCGACGCCGATGATGGGTCCGGTGGTGGAGCCCACGCCGCCGATGATGGCGATGAACACGACCAGCGCGGTCCACCGCAGAACGCTGAAGGCCGACTCGGCCCGGGTCGACGGGTTGTGAAGCAGGATGACCGCGCCGGTCATGCCCGTCCAGGAGGCGGAGATGACCCAGACGACGAGCTTGGCCCGGGTCACCGACACCCCCAGGCCCCGGGCCCCCTCCTGGTTGTCGCGGATGGAGCGCAGGGCCAGGCCGAGCCGCGACCGGAGCACGAACACCAGGATGGCGGTCGCTCCTGCGGCCAGACCCAGCGCCATCAGGTAGGTGACGGTGTTGCGGGTGTCGACCGAGTACCCGCCCAGCGACTCCCGGGTGAGGGTCCGCACGTTGGCTCCCCCGAGGAATCCGCTCTCGAGCGCGATGAGCCGGAAGACCTCGGCGATCACCCAGGTGCCTATCGCGAAGTAGCCGCCCCGCAGGCGGAAGGCCAGCGCCGCCACCGGCAGCGACAGGACCGCGGCCACCACTCCCGCGAGCAGCACCGACAGGTAGGGGTCGACACCGAAGTCCTCCGCGAAGCTGAGCAGCGTGTAGACGCCGATGCCCACGAACATCTGCTGGCCGATGGAGACCAGGCCCGCGAACCCGGCCAGCAGGTTCCACATCTGTGCCAGGGCCAAGTAGTAGAGGATCGGCACCAGCGGCACCCGGAGGCTGCCGTCGCCGTCCCACCAGGGCAGCAGCACCAGCACCACGAGCAGGACGGCCGACACGGCCAGCCCGAAGGTGGACTGGCGGTCGGACCGGGTGACGCGGTGCCCGGTCATTCGGTTCTCCTGCCCAGCAGGCCGGCGGGCTTGGTGGCGAGCACGGCCAGGAAGACCAGGTGCCCCAGCAGCGGCCCCGAGCCGTATCCGTAGGAGACCTCGACCTGGCCCCCGATCCCGTGGGCCACGCCCAGCAGCAGGCCTCCGATCAGGGTGCCCCACACCGACCCGAGACCCCCGATGACCACCGCCTCGAAGGCGTACAGCAGCTGGGCCGGCCCGTCGGTCGGGCCGAAGCTCTGCCTGATCCCCAGGAAGACGCCCGCGATGGCGACGGTGGCGAAGGCGATGCCCATGGCCACCGCATAGAGGTTGCGGTCGTTGATCCCCATGAGACGGGCGGTGGCCGGATCGTCGGACACCGCCCTGAAGGCTCGTCCCAGCGCGGTGCGCGACAGCATCAGCTGCAGCCCGAGCAGGACCGTGATGGCCACGGCCAGGGTGATCAGAGGGATCCAGCCGACGGCGATGGCATCGGTGATGGCGATGCTCTCGACCTCGATCGAGCCCACGTCGAGCCCTCTGGAGTCGGCGCTGTAGGTCTGCAACAGCGCGTTCTGGATGACTACGCCGAGGCCGAAGGTCACCAGGATCGAAGGGAGCGGATCCGCGCCGACGGTGAAGTTGAATGCGCCCAGCTGCAACCCGTAGCCGGCGGCCAGCATCACCGGGACGACGATCACCAGCGAGACGAACGGGTTGAGTCCCAGCGCCGAGGTCACCGACACGGCCACGAAGGCCCCGAGGATGGCCAGGTCCCCGTGGGCCAGGTTCACGAAGCGCATCACGCCGAAGGCGAGTGACAGGCCGGTGGCGAACAGCGCGAACAGCCCGCCCAGCATGATCCCCTGCACGACGGCGTTGAGCCACTCCATCAGGACGGGCCCTCCGAGCCCGCCGTCGCGGGCATCCCGAAGTAGGCCGCAGTGATGTCGGAGCGGGCCAGGTCGGCCGGCCTGCCCTCCAGCGACACCCGGCCCTCCAGCAGGCACACCACCCGGGAAGCCACCGACAGGGCCTGCCCGATGTCCTGTTCGACCAGCAGCACGGTGGCGCCGCCCTCCGACAGGGCGGGCAGCGCCTCGTAGAGCGACTTGACCACCACCGGCGCCAGTCCCAGAGAAACCTCGTCGAGCAGTATCAGCCGCGGGTTGGACATCAGGGCCCGGCCGATGGCCACGGCCTGCTGCTCGCCGCCGGAGAGCACATGGGAGGGGCGCTCCAGCAGGGGCCGGATCAGCGGGAACACCTCGAGCACTGTGTCGAGGCTCCAGCGGCCGGGCCGGCCCGGGTGGGCGCCGATGATCAGGTTCTCGCGCACCGTAAGGCTGCCGAAGAGCTTGCGGCCCTCGGGCACCAGCGCGATCCCGATCCCGACCCGCCGGTGGGCTCTGACCGCGCCGATGTCGGCTCCCTCGAAGGTGATCGATCCGGCCCTGGTCGGCACCTGACCGGCCAGGACCCGCAGGAACGTCGTCTTGCCCGCCCCGTTGGCCCCGATCATGGCCAGCGTCTCGCCTTCGGCCACGTCCACGTCGATGCCGAACAGCGCCTGGAAGTCGCCGTATCCGGCGTCCAGTCCCCGCACCTCCAGCAGCGTCATTCCGGGGCCACCCCCAGGTAGACCTCCTGGACCTCGGGGCTGGCCATCACCTCGGCCGGATCGCCCTCGGCGATCTTGATGCCGAAGCTCATGGCCATGATCCGGTCCACCACCGCCAGCAGGGCGTGGACGATGTGCTCGATCCACACGATGGTGACGCCGCCCGCATGGATGGCCCGGATGGTCTCCACCAGTTCCAGGACCTCGGCCTCGGTGAGGCCTCCGGCGATCTCGTCGAGCAGCAGGATCTTCGGCCGGGTCGCCAGGGCCCGGGCCAGTTCCATTCGCTTGCGGCCCAGCAGGGGAAGGGCCCCGGCCCTGGTGTTGGCCGACGACAGCAGCTGAGCCCGCTCCAGCGCCTCGACGGCGACGGGCGTGGCGTGGGCCTCCGACATGGGCACGCCCGCGCCGAACACCGCGCCGACGAGGACGTTCTCGAACACCGTCATTCCCTCGAACGGGCGCGGTATCTGCGCGGTGCGGGCCAGTCCCCGCCGGCATCGCCAGTCGGGGGACGTCCGGGTGACATCCTCCCCCTCGATGAGGATCGAGCCCCGGTCGCAGCTGAGATCGCCCGCGATGAGGTTGAGCAGCGTCGTCTTTCCGGCGCCGTTGGGGCCGACGATGCCGAGCGCGTCGCCCTGTTCCACTTGCAGGCAGAGGGCGTCGACGACCTTCACCCCGAAGGACTTCTCGACGTCGACTACCTCGAGCAGGGGCGCCATCGGCCCAAACTAACCGAGCAGCAGGGCTGGTGGATCAACGGGACCGTGCGCCCGAGAGGTCGGGCCCCTCGATCAGCTGATCAGCTGCAACGGTCCGTCCACAGGATGGTCGGGCAGGAAGCCGTTGACCGCGATGAAGAGCTCGAAGGGGAATCGCTCGCCCTCCACCCACTGGCCGCCGATGAGCGGCTGGGTGGACAGCTGCGGCACCGGGCCCGCGTTGAAGTTGACGTTGCCGACCTGGGTGTCGAGGTCCGTCTGGCCGATCGCCTCGTTGAGCGCGGTCTTCTCGGTGGTGCCGGCCCGTCGCAGCGAGTCGATGGCGACCTCCCACAGCGCGTGGCCGTAGCCGAGCGGCTGCTCCCAGTTGCGCCCGGACGCCGCGATGTACGCCTCGGCGAGGTCGTGGGCGGTCTCGCCGGTGAGCGACGACCTGGTCGGGAAGCGGCTGGTCCACCAGATCTCCGAGCTGAGCCCGGCCCCCTGGGGATAGCTGCCCACCGCGCTGCTGAACAGCAGGCCCTTGGCCACGGTCATCACCGGCGGGTTGAAGTCCTGCTGCAGGGCCTGGGCCTGGAAGGTGGCGAACACCGGGGGCGGCAGGACGCCGGTGACGATCTGCACATCGTTGTCCTTGAAGGACTGGATCTGGGCCGAGAAGTCCTGGGTTCCCAGGTCGAATCGGCCGTCGTCGATGATGGTGTACCCGGCGGCGATGAACGCGGGCGGCTGCCCGACCTCGGGATCGCCGAACGCCTGCCCGTCGGGATCGCCGCCCCAGAGGGCGCCGATGACGGGATCGACATCGGCCTGGGCCCACAGGTCGAGGTACACCTGGGTCATGTGCTCCAGGCCCCAGAAGAAGTGGTGGTTCCACACCGACGCCGGCTCGGGGCCTGGCGGACCGCCCTTGATGTTGATGTAATGGGGCTGCCAGGGCGCCAGATTCGACAGGCACGGGACCTCGGCCAGGTCGCAGGTGGCGGCCACCGGGATGGTGGTGTCGGGGGTGCCGCCGCAGAGCACGAGATCCACGCCCTCGGCGATGAGCTCGTTGGTGACCTCGCCGGCCCGGGTCACGTCGGTCTCGGTGTCCTTGTCGAGGATCTCGATCCGGTCGCCGTACAGCGATCGGATCTGGGCGAGGACGAAATCGTCGGTCTGGCCCAGGTCGGCCAGCGCGCCGGTCCGCGGTGTGACGAAGCCGACCTTGGCCGGTGGGATGTCCGACGTCGCGCTGGGAGCGGCGGTGGTGGTCGCGGCCGCGGTCGTCGTCGGGGCGGCCGTGGTGGTGGCCGCGGCTGCGGTGGTGGTGGTCGCTGCGGGCGCGGCCCCCTCGTCGTCGGAGCAGGCGGCCAGCAGCCCGCCACCGAGGCCGACCGCGGCCGCGCTGCCCAGGAACTGCCGTCTCGAGGTTGTGCGCTTGTTGGGTTCTGCCATTGGGTTTCCTTTCGGTGTGTCAGCCGGCCGCTAGGCCGGCCTGCGGCCAGAGAATGCGTCGTCCAGCATCTGCCGGATCCCGTCCTCCGTGGGTGGCCGCACGTTGGCGGCCGCTTCAATCACAACCCTTCGGGCTGCTTCGTCGAGCCCGTCGGCGGGCATGCCGAGGGCTTCGAGACTGGTGGGCGCTCCGATGGCGCCGGCGAGGTCGAAGAAGGCGGCCGGGACCTCGCGCGCCGCAACGTCGATGACGGCCGCGATGTTGTTGATGATCTCGCCGATCGCGGGTGCGTTGTAGGCCAGCGCATGGCCCAGCACGGCTGCGTTCATTCCGCCGTGGTCCAGGTTGAACATCCCGCCCAGGACGTGGCATGCCTTGTGGTGCAGGGCGGTGCCTCCGGTCCCCAGCACCACGCCGCCGAGGTAGGCGCCGTAGAGGACGTCGGTGCGGGCGGCGAGATCGTGGGGCTCGGCCACGACCGCCGGCAATCCCCGGTACATGACCCGGATGCTCTCCAGTGCAATGAAGGAGATGAACGGGTTGGCGCCGGGGCCGTAGAGGGCCTCGACCGCGTGGGCCAGCGCGTTCATGCCGGAGGGTCCGGCGATGCCCGCAGGCAGGGTGAGGGTCAGTTCGGGGTCGTAGACGACCAGAGCCGGCTTGGCGGCGGCGTCGACTCCGACCTGCTTGCGGTCGCCGTCGCTGAGGCCCCAGATCGCGGTCATCTCCGATCCGGCGTAGGTGGTGGGCACCGCGATCTGCCGGATGCCGGCCTCGAGCACCACCGCCTTCCCGAACCCGGTGGCCGATCCGCCGCCGATGGTGAGCACGGTGTCGGCCCCCACCTCGCGTGCTTGCGCCGCCGCGGCCCGGGCCAGGTGGGCGGGCACGTGCTGGACGACCTCGTCGAACCGGCCGGCGACGAGGCCGCCGAGGATGGCGATGACCTCGGAGGCGAGGGCGCCGGTGGCCTGGTCCGCGATGATCAGTATTCGCTGCGCGCCGAGGGCCTCGGCCTCGGACGCCAGCGACCTGCGGGAGCCTGCACCGAACACGACCCTGCCCGGCAGCGCGTCGTAGGCGAACTCGGTGCTCACGGCGCGCACCGCGACGTGGGGGCGAGCGCGGCCGGAGATCCAGCAGGCGAGCGTGTCGCGTCATGGCACCGCAAGTTCCGCCCCCCTCTCCAGGATCGTCCGCTGTGCAGACAAGTTACCACATAGCGGACAACTTGAGGACCGCTCGACTTGCTAGAAGTCGACCGGATGCACAGGAGCCTCGCCCTTGGCGATCATCTCGGGGATCCGGGGCGACCCGTTCTCCCACACCAGCAGCATGGCCCGCTTCGGGGAATAGCCGGTGTGGCGGATATCGGCCGGCATGGCGGCAACATCGCCGGCCTTCATGACCACCCGCGCCCTCTTGGCGCCGGTGTCGCGGTCCTCGACGTCCCACTGGATCTCGTCGCTGAGCTGCACGAACCACTCGACCCGGTCGTTGCCGTGGATGACCGGGAGGGTGAACTCCTCTGTGGTGGGGCAGTAGAGGCTCTCCTTGCAGGCCGACACGACCGAGGGATTCCAGGTCACATCGGATCGAGACAGGTACGCGAACAGGTTGAACGAGCACACCTCGTCCTCGTACCCGGGGGAAGCCTCGATCACCGGCTCGCCCTGGTCGACATCTGAGAAGGCCCGGTTGACCGGGAAGCCGGAGTCGTCGCTGCGCAGGGGCTCGTCTCCGGGGACGCTCACCATGCGCTCGGCCACCACCCGCCTCCGGGTGACCGCGTCGTCGTTGTTGCCGCTGCTGGGGCCGAAGGCGCTGCCCGTCTCCAGGGGTGCCGCGAAGGGGTCGTAGCCCTCGTTGGTCCAGTCCGAGAGCATGGCCTTGAAGCAGCCGAGCAGCTCGTCGTGGTCGAAGGTCTCGTTGTAGTCCACCTCGGCCCGGCGGTAGGCCTCGTTGAAGCGTCCCGCGAACATGTCGACGGTCCCGTAGTGGTTCATGGTGCCGATCACCGAGTCGAAGTTGACGATGCCGTAGAAGAACCCCCATGCCACGTCGCGCTGGACGCATCGCAGCCATTGGTCGACCGGCATCTGGTGGTTGCCGGTCGGCCATTCCACGGTGACGAAGTACTCGTCGCGGCTGAACGTGAACCTGCCCACGCCGAACTGCCGGTACCCGAGATGGTTGGGGGCCTCGTCGATGATGGTCATTGATGTCCTCCCTAGAAGGTCTGGCAGATGTCGGCCCACCGGTACACGGTGTCGGGCCCCTCGATGGTCTGGAGCAGCACGACGCCCACGCCGTCGCAGTGCATCCGGTAGGCCTTCCCGGCCGGGAGCATGGTCATGTGGCCCCGCTGGGCGGTCACCGTTCCCATGGAGTTCCCCTCCGGCGCCTCGTCCAGGGATATGGAGCCGCCGCAGGCGGGGTCGACGAGTTCGGCGGCCGGATCGAACAGCTCGATGCGCACCGTTCCGTCCATCACGAGGGCGAACTCGTCGTGGGGTGTGGCCCGCCATTCGCTGGTCCCCTCGGCCCGGATGGCCTCCAGCACGTACTCGAGGTTCTTGCCGACCGCGATCTTCTCGTAGGGAGCCGCCTGGGAGGCCACCTCGAAGATGTTGGAGAATGCGTAGTACTTCGGGTCGTCGTCGACGATCTGCACCCCGCCCTTGGCGTATTCCTCGAGCGAGCCGAACACAGTCCTGTAGTCCGTCATTGGGCCTCTCCGGCAGGGCAATGCTGCCCGAAACGTCGTCTCTGGTGTCGTCCTTGCATCGTGTGACCCCACGACTAGCGTGCGGCATGCAGAGGCTAGCAGCGCCTGGTTGACCGGATGCCAAGAAACCGTACGGAGGAGTCGCTCACCGGGGAGGCCATAGCCGAGCGGGTCACCCAGCTCGGGCACAGCCTGCAGGCCCGCGGGGTGGAGGTCACCCTGGCCGAGATAATCGACGCGGCCCAGGCCGCGACGCTCGTCGACTTGGGCTCGCGCTCGGAGTTCCGGGGCGCGCTGCGAGCCACGCTGGTCAAGAACGCCCGCCACTTCGAGCTGTTCGACGCCGCCTTCGACCGGCTGTTCCCGCTCCGCGGGGGGACAGGGCCCGCCGGCGAGCCGGCCAGTGCGGTCGACCCGGTGAGCGTGGTGGCCTTCGACGCCGGTGCGGCTGCGCTGGCCGCGCAGCTGGTCTCCGAGCACGGGGGCCTCGACGGCGAGCTGAGGGGCGAGCGCCACCACCTTCAACGCGCCCTGCGAGCAGCCGACCTCGCCCGGATCATGAGCGATGCCCGCAAGGCCAACCCCGACGTGCCCACCGCCGAGCTGCGGGAGCGGATCGAGAACCTCAAGCGCCTCATGGCGGCCGAGGTGCGCTACCGGCTCGGCGGGTCCGACCAGATACTGCCCGACACCGCGGCGGAGGACATCGAGTTCCTCAGCGCCACCCGGCACCAGCTCGACGAGATACGCGACGCCGTCAGGCCCCTGGCCCGCAGGCTCGCAGCCCGTCTCGCTCGCCGCCGGCAGGCCCGGCATGGCCGCGGCGTCGACTTCCGCCGCACCATCCGCCGCTCGCTGGCCAGCGGGGGCACGCCCATCGACGTGGCCTACCAGAGGAACCGGCCGCACCGGCCTGACCTCTTCGTGCTGTGCGACATCTCCGGCTCGGTGGCGCACTTCTCGGTGTTCACCCTCACCCTCATGTCCGCCCTCTCGGCCGAGATCCCCCGGTGCCGATCGTTCGTGTTCGTCGACGCGGTGGACGAGGTCACCGACCTGCTGGCCGCCACCGACCACGGCATCGAGCCGTGGCAGCTCATGCGCAACACGAATGCCATAGCCGGCGACGGCCATTCCGACTACGGAGCGGTGCTGCACCAGTTCTGGGACGGGGTGGGCGAGTCCGACCTGGGCCCGCACTCGACGCTGCTGATCACCGGCGATGCCCGCACGAACTATCTGGAGAACCGGGCCCCGGTGCTCGAGGAGATCGCGAGCCGGTGCCGGGCCGTGTACTGGCTCAATCCCGAGCCGCGCCAGGACTGGGACACGCACGACTCCGAGATGGCGGTCTATTCCCAGCACTGCACCGGAGCATTCGAGGTGCGGACGGTACGGCAACTGGTCGCCTGCGTGGAACGGCTGCTCTAGCCGTCATCGGCGCGGACGCGGCGAGCTGAGTTCGGCCTCTATCCGGCCAACTCCGATCGCACCATCCTGGCGCCGTCCGCCATCGCGGCCAGCTTCCCCCGGGCGACCCGGCGCGGCAGGAACTTCATCCCGCAGTCGGGAGAAACCGAGAGGCGGTGCGGGTCGATGTGCCCGAGCGCCGCCCGTATCCGGTCCGCAATCGCCTCGGGCGTCTCAACCTCCTCGGTTCCGAGATCGAGCACTCCGAGGACGACCGACCGGGGCGACAACTCGGCGACCACGGAGGCGTCGAGGCCGGGCTGGGCCGCCTCGATGGCCACAAAGTCGACGGGTGCGGCTGCGAGCTCGCTCAGGAACGGGTAGCCGCCCGACTTGTCACCCATGTACAGGGCGTACCCGTAGCAGGTGTGGAGCGTGGTCGTCGCGCCGATCCCGTCGACGGCGGCCGCCACCGCGTCCACCGCGAAGCCGCGGGCGATCTCGGCATTGGCCTGGAGGTACGGCTCGTCGAGCTGGAGGAAGTCGATGCCGGCAGCCTCGAGATCCCGGAGTTCCTCGTTGATGGCGGCTGCGTAGGCCATGGCCAGCGAACGCTGGTCGGGGTAGTAGTCGTTCTGGGCCAGCTGGCTCAAGGTGAAGGGACCCGGAACCGTCACCTTCGTCCTGCGGGAAGTGTGGGCTCGCAGGAACCGGGCCGCGTCGAGCTCGATGGGGCGGGGCCGGTGGATGGGGCCGTTCACCAGAGGGACGACGGCCTCGCCGCCTCGCCGGTTGACACCCTTGCCGGGGCGCTCGGTGTCGACACCGCCCAGAGCGTTGGCAAAGTGATTGAAGTAGGACTCCCTGCCGATCTCGCCGTCGGTGATGACGTCGACGCCGGCGGCCTCCTGGTCGGCGATCGCAGCCAGGATCGCGGCTTCGACGGCCTCCTGCCGGAACTCGCGGCCTACCTTCCAGATGCCTTCGGCTCGGACGCGGGGAACTCCCTCGCCCACGAGAACCTCGCGATCGACGAGCCATCCGGGCTGGGGGTAGCTGCCCATCACGGTCGTGGGCAGAAGATCCGGCACCTGTCGATTCCCCGAGTGACTCGATCCGGTCTGTCGATGGGCTAGCCCCGACCAGGGGGTTGCCTCAGACCTCGATGAAGATGCACTCCCCGGGGCACTCCTCCGCGGACTCGATCGTGGCTTCCTCCTGGCCTGCGGGCACAACGGCCAGACCCTCGGGGCCGCCAGGGTCCGAGAAGACGTGGCCGTCCTCCACCACATAGGCGAGACCGTCGTCGAGGAGGGTGAAGACGTCGGGGGCGATCTCCTCGCACAAACCGTCGCCCGTGCACAGATCCTGATCAATCCAGACCTTCATGTCCAGGACGTACCTCTCTTCAGCGGGGCGGGTGGATCGGACCGGGAGCGCCCGCGACTCGCAACGGCTGACTGCAGCATAGCGGGGCAGGAGCCCGAAGCCTGCCAACTTCCGGCCTCCAATGTCAACACCGCGGTCGGAGCTCGGATCCGGTCGCCCGGACGCCACGTTCACGGGTTGGATCGCAGTCTGACCTCCGTGCCGTCTAGGGTGGCGTCGGATCCGTCCTACCCGCAGCGAGGAGGTGAGCCGTGAGCGAGGCCGGCAGCAACAACTCGAAGCAGGACCTCGAGCGCCTGCGCCGACTCGTCTCCGAACTCGAGGGCGAGGTCGCCTCCCTGCGCCGCCGGCTCCACGACGCCCCCAAGCGGGTGCGCATGCTCGAGGAGCGCCTGGCCGACACCAAGGGCCGGCTGACCCAGGCCGTGTCCCAGAACGAGCGGCTCACCACCATGCTGCGCGACGCCCGCGAGCACATCGGCTCGCTGCGCGAGGAGGTGGAGAAGCTCACCCAGCCGCCCAGCGGCTACGGGACCGTCCTCGGCTGCAACGACGACGGCACCGTCGACGTGCGCGCCGGCGGCCGCAAGATGCGGGTGGCCGTCCATCCCGACCTGGCCGAGGATCTGAGAGCGGGCGAGGAAGTCGCCCTCAACGAGTCGTTCAGCGTGGTCCTGGCCCGCCGGCCGGACCGCACCGGCGAGGTGGCCACGGTGAAGGAGCTGCTGCCCGGCGGCGACCGTGCCCTGGTGCTGGGGCGGGCCGACGAGGAGCGGGTGGTGGAGTTGAGCGCGGCCGTCGCCGCGGGCCCGATCCGCAGCGGCGACAACGTGCTGATCGACTCCTCGGGGGACCTGGTGATCGAGCGCCTGCCCCGCCCCGAGGTGGAGGATCTCATCCTCGAGGAGGTGCCCGACATCAGCTACGACGACGTCGGCGGGCTCGACTCCCAGATCGAGCAGATCACCGATGCGGTCGAGCTGCCGTTCGTCCACCACGCCCTCTTCTCCGAGTACGACCTGCCCGCGCCCAAGGGAGTGCTGCTCTACGGTCCGCCCGGCTGCGGCAAGACCCTGATCGCCAAGGCGGTGGCCAACAGCCTGGCCAAGAAGGTCTCGGTCCTCTCGGGCGACGCCAACGCCCGCAGCTTCTTCCTCAACATCAAGGGCCCGGAGCTGCTCAACAAGTACGTGGGCGAGACGGAGCGCCAGATCCGCCTCGTGTTCCAGAGGGCCCGGGAGAAGAGCGAGCAGGGCTGGCCCGTGATCGTGTTCTTCGACGAGATGGAGTCCCTGTTCCGCACCCGCGGCTCGGGGATCAGCTCCGACATCGAGTCCACCATCGTTCCCCAGCTGCTGGCCGAGATCGACGGGGTCGAGGCGCTGCGCAACGTGATCGTGATCGGCGCCTCCAACCGCGAGGACCTCATCGACCCCGCCATCCTGCGGCCGGGCCGCCTCGACGTGAAGATCAAGATCGAGCGGCCCGACGCCGAGGCCGCGGCGGCCATCTTCGCCCGCTACCTGGTGCCCACCCTGCCGATCGCCGCCGAGATGGTCGAGACCGTCGGGGGCGGCGACTCCGACAAGGCGGTGCGGGGCATGATCGAGCAGACCGTGGAGGACATGTACCGGCCCGCCGACACCAACCAGTTCCTGGAGGTCACCTACGCCAACGGCGACAAGGAGGTCATGTACTTCCGGGACTTCGCCTCGGGGGCGATGATCGAGAACGTGGTGCGGCGGGCCAAGAAGCTGGCCATCAAGCGCGAGATCTCCGGCGGTCCCCGCGGCATCGTCACCCCCGACCTGCTGGCCTCGGTGCGCCAGGAGTTCAAGGAGCACGAGGACCTGCCCAACACCACCAACCCCGACGACTGGGCCCGCATCTCCGGCAAGAAGGGCGAGCGCATCGTGTTCGTGCGCACGCTGGTGTCCAGCGACCACGAGGAGGAAGCCGCCGGTGGCCGCTCCATCGAGCGGGTGCAGACCGGCCAGTACCTGTAGGACGGCCGCCGCCTGCATTGCGACGCTTTCCGCGGGCTGATCGGGCGGCTCGCAGGGGCTGCCCCGGCGCCGTGATGATCGGTCCGACGCCATTCAGGAACGATTGTCGCCGCAATGGCGCGACCGGCGCCGTGCAAGGGAGTATGGTGTCGCTGTCCTCGACAACACTCCCAAGGAGGGAACTGTGACGAACCACAAGCCTCTTATTCCGCGCTTGCTCGGCGTGCTGTGCGCCGTGACCTTGCTCGCTGCGGCATGCGGCGACGACAGCGACAGCGCGGCGGCTCCGACAACCACGGACGCTCCGACGACCACCGCAGCGCCGGATACCACCACCACGGCGGCCGACGCCGTCGAAGTGACCCAGGACGGGGATCTGCTCGACACGGTCCTGGCTCGCGGCGAACTGCATTGCGGCGTGTCCGGCTCGGCGGTCGCCTTCTCGGAGACCCAGCCCGACGGCTCCCAGACCGGCTTCGACGCCGACTACTGCCGGGCGGTGGCCGCGGCGCTGTTCGGCGACGCCGACGCGGTCGTGTTCACCCCGCTCACTGCGGCTGAGCGGTTCACCGCGGTGCAGACGGGCGAGGTGGACGTGCTGATGCGCAACACCACCTGGACCCAGAGCCGGGACACCGAGGTCGGCATGGACTTCGGCCCCACCACCTACTACGACGGCCAGCAGCTCATGGCCCGCGAGTCCGCCGGCTTCTCGGGAGCGTCGCAGGTGGCCGACATCGAGGGCGCGGTGGTTTGCACCAACGCCGGCACCACCACCGAGCAGAACATCGCGGACGCGGCCGATGCGGCCGGGATCAACATCAAGATCACGACGTTCGACGACTTCGACCAGGTCACCGAGAACTTCATCAACGAGGCCTGCGACGTCATCACGACCGACGGCTCGGCCCTGGTGGGGCGCAAGGCCAACCAGCAGACTGCGGGCGAGAACTGGGTGATCTTCCCGGCCACGCCGATCTCCAAGGAGCCCCTGGGTCCGACGTACGGGCAGAACCAGTCGCGCTTCGCGGACGTGGTGAACTGGACCGTGTACGCCACGATCATCGCGGACGAGAAGGGCATCACATCGGCCAACGTCGACGACATGGCGGCCAGCCCGCCCGACGCCGAGGCGGCCCGCCTGCTGGGCGCAGCCGACGACGAGCAGCAGTCGAACATGGGCCTGGCCCCCGACGCCTTCCACCAGGTGATCGCCCAGGTCGGCAACTACGACGAGATCTACGCCCGCCACCTGAACCCGGTCGGGCTGACCCGCGAGGGCTCGGCCAACGCCGGCTGGCTCGACGGCGGCCTGATCTACGCACCTCCCGCCCGCTAGGGGAATACCGCAAAGGCTTCACCTAGGGGACATACTCGTCTAGGTTGACGGGGGTCCGGGACTTCGAGTCCCGGACCCCCGTTGCCGTTTCAGCCACCCATCCCGCGAGCGACCGCCATGGAGGCGCCCCGGCGTGTCCAACACTGACCAAACCACGCTGGCCGCAACCCAGTCGGGGCGCCCGCCGTTCTACCGCGACGCCACCGTCGTCAAGTGGCTGGCGCAGGTGTTCACGCTGGTGCTGGTCGTCTTCGCCCTGTTCTTCCTGACGACGCAAGCCCTGGAGAACCTGAACCGCCAGGGCATCGAGATCAGGTACGACTTCCTGGGCATCGGCCTCGGCAGCGACCTCCGCGAGGGCATCGACACCGATCCCGACACCGCCGGCCGGGCCCTGTGGGCGGGGGCGGTCAACACCATCCGCATCTCCCTGGGCGGGATCGTCGCCGCCACCATCCTCGGGGTGCTGGTCGGCGTCGGGCGGCTGTCGCGCAACTGGATCGTCAGCCGCATGTGCAGCGTCTTCATCGAGACGATCCGCAACATCCCGCTGCTGGTGCAGATCGTCTTCATCTGGGCGCTGGTGGCCACCCTTCCCAACGTGGAGTTGGACCAGGGACCCGTCAACGGCCTCCTGCACCTCTCCAACAAGGGTGTGTCGGTGCCGCGCCTGCACATCGACGACGGCTTCTACCAGTGGCTCATCTTCCTCGGCATCGGCTGGCTGGTCGGCTCGCTCGTCAAGCGCCGCCAGGATCGCCGCCACGACGCCACCGGCCGCGACACCTACCCGGTGGCCAGCTTCGTGGCGGTGCTGGCCGTATTCGGGTTGGTGGGCTGGTTCGCCCACCCGGTCTTCGGCTGGGTCGGCGCCATCTTCGACTTCATCGGCGACGGGTTCTCGGCGTTGACGCCGCCCGTCGTGCAGGTCGTGCTGTCGTTGGCCGCGCTGGCGGCGGCGGCATGGTGGATCCGTCGCTTCCTGGCCCGGCGCCGCACGCCTGCGGGGCTCATGAAGCTCACCGACGACGACCGGTTCCGGATCATCTTCGCCGGGGTGGGTGCTCTGGCGGTGATCGCGTTCGTGCTGGTGGGCTGGCCCGGCCTGTCGAGCTGGATCATCAACTCCGGCACCGACCTGCTCGAAGTGATCGCCGACAAGTTCGGCGACGGCCGCACCGGCAAGCCCGTCGACATCAAGGCGCCCGACGTCGAGCAGCTCGGCAACTTCCCCAATCCCGGCCCGGCCGGGTTGAACCTCACCCAGGGCGGCACCGCGGTGTTCCTCGGCGTGGTGCTGTACACCGCCTCGTTCATCGCCGAGATAGTGCGGGGCGGCATCCTGGCCGTTCCCAAGGGCCAGACCGAGGCCGCGCTGGCGGTCGGCCTGCGGCGGGTGACCATGCTGCGCCGCGTGATCCTTCCCCAGGCGTTCCGGGTGATACTCCCGCCGCTGGGCAACCAGTACCTGAACCTCACCAAGAACACGTCGCTGGCCATCGCCGTCGGCTACAGCGACTTCGTCCAGGTGGGCCAGATCGTCTACAACCAGACCGGCAAGACGCTCGAGGTGGTCTCGTTGTGGATGCTGTTCTACCTGGCCTGCTCGTTGACGATCTCGGTGGTCGTCAACTTCTTCAACATCCGGATGAAGATCGTGGAGCGCTGAGATGCCTGGAGCGTTGAGATGGCTGGAGTTCTGAGGTGACGGTGCCGATGGGCGATCCGGCAGCTGCGGCCGTGGATCCGGCGGAGGCGTGGGCCGCTGAGCCCGAGCCCGCCCAGAAGCCCGAGGAGCCGAGCCTGTCCATGGGCGAGTGGCTGGGCCGGAACCTGTTCTCCTCCGCGGTCAACTCGCTGCTCACCGTCGTCTTCTCCCTGCTCGTGCTGCTGGTGGTGCGCGGCCTGCTCAACTTCATGTTCAGCGAGGAGCGGACGTGGCGGGCCGTCAAGACGAACATGCGGTTCCTGTTCACCCACGCCTACCCCCAGGACCAGTACGCCCGCATCTGGGTCTGCGTCGGGGCGATCGCGGTGCTCTCGGGGCTGTCGATAGGGCTGCTGGCCCGAACCGGCGCCGGCATCTCGGTGAAGAAGCTGTCGATCAACCTGATGGGCACGGGAGCCGTGATCGCCGTGGGGATCCTGCTGCGCGAGCCCTCCGCGGTGGTCGACGGCGAGGGTATGGCACTGCACCGCGACCTCTCCGCGGCGGCCGGCGACTCCTTCGTCGACTGGCTGGACGCCAACGCTTTCGCCGTGCTCGGCGCGCTGCTGCTGGCCAACCTCGCTCTCGCCGTCTGGTTCAACTTCCAGGGCACCTACCTGCGCGCCGCCACGGAGCCGAGGATCGCTCACGGGGTGCTCGTGCTGGCGAGCGGCGGGGTGCTGATCGTGCAGCAGTACGCGACCGGCGAGATCGTTCGGGAGTCGTTCGCCGACGCCATGTCGGACCGGGCTTGGTGGTGGCTGGCTGTGGCCGTGCTCGCCGGCGCAGGGGCGGCGTTGTGGTTCGGGCTGGGCGACGCCCGCCGGCGCAACACGTTCGTGCCGGCCATGTACGTGTTCTTCGTCGGCGCCGGGGTGATGGTGCTGTCGGGATGGGTGTACCCGTGGGGGCACTACGCCTTCCTGGAGGGCGAGTTCATCGCTGAGCCGGGCAGCACGGTCGCGATGACCACGAGGCTGCCGTGGACGGTCATGTGGGCCCTGCTGGTCGGCGCCTTCATGCTTGGGCGGATGCTCAGGGCGGCACGGGCAGGCCCGAAGCTGCGGGTGCCGCTGAACCTGCTCTGGGTGCTGACCCCCTTCGTCCTGTACTGGGCCGTGCTGCGCGACCCCGACCTCGACTGGGACCACGTTCTGTCCACCGACATCCCGATGGCGGTGTTCTTCGCCGTGTTCGGGGGCCTCGTGGTGTGGTACCTGACCCACCCCCGCATCGGGGAGGCCGGGAGGATCACGGCGGTGGTGCTGGTGGCGGTGGCCGTGCTCAACTGGGTGGCCGCGTACTTCGACTGGTACGCGATGCTGCAGAAGGCGCGGATCAGCTTCCTGCTGCTGGCGGTGGTCGCCCTGCTGGCCCACCACTTCGCCGGGGACCGCTCCCAGCGGATGAAGCTCGTGGCCGCGTGGGTCGGGACCATGGCCGTGCTCCACTGGATGGTCACCCTGGTCAACTCGCCGTCCACCGTCGAGACGCCCACCGACGCCCTGATCGGCGGCTTCGGCATCACCCTCATCGTGGCCGTGTTCACCCTCCTGCTGGCCTTCCCGATGGGCGTGCTCCTGGCGCTTGCCCGCACTTCCAATCTGCCGATCTTCAGGGTTCTGGCCACCGGCTACATCGAAGTGTTCCGGGGCGTGCCGCTGATCACGCTGCTGTTCTTCTTCACCCTGATCTTCAACCTGTTCCTTCCCCAGAACATGTCCCTGGTAGACATCGCGGGCGCAACCATCGGCTTCGCGCTGTTCTCAGCCGCCTACCTCGCCGAGAACATTCGCGGCGGCCTGCAGGCCGTTCGCCGCGGCCAGTACGAGGCCTCCGACGCCGTCGGGCTCACCACCGTTCAGCGCACCCTGTTCATCGTGCTGCCCCAGGCGCTGAGGGTGTCGATCCCGCCGCTGGTCGGCCAGGTCATCGCCACCTTCAAGGAGACCTCGCTGCTGGCTGTCGTCGGGATCTTCGACTTCCTGCGGATCGCCGACAAGGTGATCTCCGCCCAGTCGGAGTTCCTCGGCGTCAAGCGCGAGGGGCTGCTGTTCGTGTCGTTCATCTACTGGATCTTCGCCTACAACATGTCCAAGCACAGCCAGCGTGTCGAGAAGCGGCTAGGAGTGGGGGAGCGGTGATGCCAGCCGGAACACGACCGAGAGAATTGGGGGACACGAGATGAGTGTCAGCGACGCCACCACCGCCCTGACCGAGGAGCTCGCCGCCCGCGACGACATGATCGTGTGCGAGGGAGTGAACAAGTGGTTCGGGGACTTCCAGGCTCTCGACGGCATCACCGCGGTGATCAAAGAGCGCGAGGTGGTAGTGGTTCTCGGCCCGTCGGGCTCGGGGAAGTCCACCTGGATCCGCTGCATCAACCGCCTCGAGGCCCACCAGGAGGGCCGCATCGTCGTGGACGGCGTGGAGCTCACCAACGACGTGCGCAACATCGAGAGGATCCGTTCCGAGGTCGGGATGGTCTTCCAGCAGTTCAACCTGTTCCCCCACCTCACCGTGCTCGACAACATCACCCTGGCGCCCATATGGGTCCGCAAACGGCCCCGGGACGAGGCTGAGGAACTGGCCAGGGCCCTGCTGGAGCGGGTCGGCATACCCGAGCAGGCCGAGAAGTACCCGGGCCAGCTCTCCGGGGGCCAGCAGCAGCGGGTGGCCATCGCCCGGGCCCTGGCCATGGAGCCCAGGATCATGCTCTTCGACGAGCCCACCTCGGCGCTCGACCCTGAGATGATCTCTGAGGTGCTCGACGTGATGAAGGAACTGGCTCGTTCGGGTATGACCATGATGGTGGTGACCCACGAGATGGGCTTCGCCCGCGAGGTGGCCGACCGGGTGATCTTCATGGAGGACGGCCAGATCGTCGAGACCGGCACGCCCGAGCACTTCTTCACCAACCCCAGCGAGGAGCGCACCAAGCTCTTCCTCTCGCAGATCCTCTAGCCCGATCCTGTAGCCCCACGTCCCCCAACTCTCAGTAGCGTCGGGCGCCATGGCTGTTCCCGAGGATCGGTAGCGTCCCGCCCGTGGCTGTCGCCAAGCTGCTCGGGCTCGAGACCGAGTACGGCATCGTCCACCGGGGAGCCGCGGAGCCCAACCCGATCTCGGCCTCGTCGCTGCTGATCAACGCCTACCTGATCGCCCACGGTCACGCGCCCGAGGCCGGTCGGGCCGCGGTGGGCTGGGACTTCACCGACGAGACCCCCGCCAACGACGCACGCGGCGGCGCACCCGCGGGATCGCTGGCGCCGGAGATCGAGACCCACCTGGTGAACGCCGTTCTCACCAACGGCGCCCGCTACTACGTGGACCACGCCCACCCGGAGCTGTCCACCCCCGAGTGCGCCGACCCACTCTCGGCGGTCCTCTATGACCGGGCCGCCGAGCTCATCGCCGCCCGCTCGATGGAGGCGGTCCGGATGCTGCTGCCGCCGGGCGAGGAGATCGTCGTCTACAAGAACAACTCCGACGGCAAGGGCAACAGCTACGGCTGTCACGAGAACTACCTGGTGAGCCGGGCGGTGCCGTTCTCGCGCATCGTCACCAACGCCACCGCGCACTTCGTCACCCGCCAGATCTATTGCGGCGCCGGCAAGATGGGAATCGAGACCGCGGGGATGCGCCTGGACGAGGCCGGCTACCAGATCACCCAGCGGGCCGACTTCATCGAGGAGGAGGTCGGGCTGGAGACGACCCTCAAGCGTCCCATCGTCAACACCCGCGACGAGCCCCACGCCGACGCGGCCAAGTACCGCCGCCTTCACGTGATCGTCGGCGACGCCAACATGTCGCAGGTCGCGACGTTCCTCAAGGTCGGCACCACCGCACTGGTGATGGCCCTCACCGAGGACGACGCGATGGGTCGCGAGTTCCGGTTCGCCACGCCGGTGGCCGCGCTGCGCCAGGTGAGCCGCGACCTCTCGCTGCGCCAGCCGCTCGAGCTCTCCGACGGCGCCACCATCACCGCTCTCGGCCTGCAGTGGGAGCTGCTCGCCGCGGCCCGCGCCTACGTGGAGCAGCGGGGCGCCGACGCCGTCGGCGGGACGGTCGCCTGCGACGTGCTGGCCCGGTGGGAGGAGGTGCTCACCGGCTTGGAGCGCGATCCGGCCACCCTGGCCGCCCAGATCGACTGGGTGGCCAAGCTCAGGCTCCTGGAGGGGTTCAGGGACCGTCATGGTCTCGACTTCCAGGACGCCCGCCTGCGGGCCCTCGACATCCAGTACCACGACCTGCGCCCGGACCGGTCCCTGGCCGCCCGGGCCGGGCTCGAGACGCTGGTGGACGAGGCCGCCGCCGCCCGGGCCATGACCGAGCCTCCGCCCGACACCCGGGCCTATTTCCGGGGCCGCTGCCTGCAGAAGTTCGCGTCCGAGGTGGTGGCGGCCAACTGGGACTCGATCGTCTTCGATGTGGGCGAGGGCTCCCTGCGGCGGGTCTCCATGGCCGAGCCGGCGCGGGGAACGGTCGCCCACGTGGGCGACATGTTCGACGAGTGCGGCTCCGCGATGGAGCTGCTGCGCCGCTTGGGCGCCGCGGGCGCGTAACCTCTGTGGACAAGTCGAATCCAAGCAGCGAGCCGGGAGGAACCCAGTGGCCGAACGAGAGCAGATCCGCAGGCCGGCCCCGTCGCCCCGCGAGCAGTCGGTGGAGGAGTCGCCCCCCGCGTCCGAGCGGGGCTCCGACATCAAGGCCCAGCTCGACGACCTGCTCGACGAGATCGACGAGGTGCTGGAGACCAACGCCGAGGACTTCGTGAAGAGCTACATCCAAAAGGGCGGCGAGTGACGTCGGACCGCAGGAACGCGATGCTGCTGGATGGCGGGCTGCACAGAGTCACGGGGGCCGGCGGGTGAGCCTGCCCCGCTTCGGACCGCACGACGATCCCGGCCCCGACTTCGCCGCGCTTCTGCGTCTCAGCCGTTCCGGCGGTCACGCCGGCGCGCCGGACGCGGCCTCCGGGAGCCTGCCGTCGGTGTCGCCGTCGGAGATCCCGCACGGGACGACCTGCGTGGCCGTCCGCTACGACTCCGGGGTGGTCCTCGCCGGCGACCGGCGGGCCACCGCGGGGCATCTGATCAGCAACCACCGCATCGAGAAGGTGTTCCCGGCCGACCGCCACTCGGGCGTGGCCATCGCCGGCGCGGCTGGCCCCTCGACCGAGATGGTGCGGCTGTTCCAGCTGCAGCTCGAGCACTACGAGAAGGTGGAGGGCACGCCGATCAGCCTCGAGGGCAAGGCCAACCAGCTGGGCCAGATGGTGAGGGCCAACCTGCCGGCGGCCATGCAGGGCCTGGTGGTGGTGCCCATCTTCGCGGGCTTCGACACTGCGGCCTCCAGGGGCCGGATCTTCGAGTACGACGTCACCGGCGGGCGCTACGAGGAGCGCGACCATGCCGCCACCGGCTCCGGATCGCTGCACGCCGACATCGTGGTGAAGCTGGGCTTCCGCCCGTCGATGGCACGGGCCGCGGCCACCGACCTGGTGCTGGATGCGCTGTTCGTGGCCTCCGACGCTGATTCGGCCACCGGCGGCCCCGACCCGGTGCGCGACGTGTTCCCGGTGGTGGCCGTGATCGACGCCGACGGGTACCGGCGCATCGACGATGCCGAGCTGCGCCGGCGCACGGAGCGGCTGGTGCGCCGCCACCGCAGCCGCCGCGAGGCCGATGGGGGCGCGTCATGACCATGCCCTTCAATGCGGTGCCAGAGGCCGAGCGAGTTGGCAAGCGAATCCGCCCCATACGGGCGAGGCCGTGGCCCGAGCGGCCCGTGAGCGCAGCGAACAAGAGCGGGCATGGCGCCACTGCGACGCGATGGCCTGCCGCCTATTCGCGCTTGCTCCCGGACGGGGGAGGTGGCCGGCGATGACCATGCCCTTCTACGCGCCGCCCGAGCAGGTGATGAAGGACAAGGCCGACTACGCCCGCAAGGGCATCGCCCGGGGCCGCAGCCTGGTCGCCGTCCGCTACGACGGCGGCATCGCCATCGTCGCCGAGAACACCTCCGCCACGCTGCGCAAGGTGAGCGAGATCTACGACCGCATCGCGTTCGCGGGGGTGGGCCGCTACAACGAGTTCGACCAGCTCCGCATTGCCGGTGTGCGTCACGCCGACCTGAAGGGTTTCGCCTTCAGCCGCGAGGACGTGGACGCCCGGAGCCTGGCCAACGCCTACGCCCAGAGCCTCGGGCAGGTCTTCACCCACGAGATGAAGCCGATGGAGGTGGAGATCCTGGTGGCCGAGATCGGTCTCGACGCCGACGGCCGCGGCGACCAGATGTTCCACATCCTCTATGACGGCACCGTGGTGGACGAGGACGACTGGGTGGTGCTGGGCGGCGAGACCGAGGAGATCTCAGAGCGCTGCGCGGCTGCGCTGCCCGACGCCCCCCGTGGGCTGGCCGACGCCGTACGGGCCGCGGTGGCCGCTCTGGCCGGCCCCGACCGCACCCTCGGCGCCGCCAGCCTCGAGACCGCCGTCCTCGACCGGTCCAACGGCCGCCGAGCCTTCCGCCGCCTCACCGACGCCGAGGTATCTGCCATCCTGGACGCCTAGGCCGCAATCTCCGTCACGACGGCGTGGCCTCGAAGGCCAGCCGAGTTTTGCGGCCTTTGGATTCTTTGCGGCCTTTGGATTCTTTGCGGGCTGGTGGTCCGTCGCGGTTTTGGAGTCGTGTTCCATACCGGGCCGCGCCGCTTCGGCCTGGACGCCGGGATCGAGGCCGTTCCGGTAGCCGGACTCTGGGGCTGACCGGCCGAAGGTGTCGCCGCCGTAACAGCGCGGGCAGGCGACCGCTATGGTCCGTGCTGGTCCGGGTCGCGCCAGAGCACATCGATGGGCGCCGAGTAGAGGCGGTCGCCGAGTTTGTAGCTGCGGTCGGCGGTGTGCAGCAGGACTCCGGCCCGGAACACCGACGGGGACGCGGCGTCGAGCCGGTCGCGCAGCCAGGCCAGGTGCTTGAGATGTCCGGGCCCCGGCGACGCGGTGAGCTTCACCTCCACCGCGACGACCGCACCGTCGGCGCGTTCGATCACAAGGTCGACCTCGTGTCCGGCGCCGTCGCGGTAGTGGTGGAGCTGCATCGGCTGGCTGCCGGCCGAGAGTTGCCGGGCCATCTCGTTGGCCGCGAAGGTCTCCAGCAGAGCCCCTCCGCCCGCGGCCGTTGCGGGCTGCAGGCCGGTGGCGTCGACATTCATCAGCGCGGCCGCGAGACCCGTGTCGGCGAGGTGCAGCTTGGCGCGGCGGATCACGCGGGCTGTGGGGCTTCGCCTCCACGAGGGGACCTCGTGGATGAGGAACACCATGCGCAGCCACCCCAGATACGACTCCAGCGTGCTGCGGTCCACTCCCAGCCGGCCGCACCAGTCGGCCATGTTCAACTCGGTGGCAGTGCGGGCTGCGGCCAGTCGCAGCAGCGCCTTCAGCGAGTCCGCCCGACGAATGTCCGCGAGCTCGGCCACGTCTCTGCTCAGCACCGTCTCGACGTAGCTCTCGAACCACAGCCGGCGAGCCCTCCCGGACAGCTCCACCGCCTCCGGGTACCCGCCTCGGCACAGCATTGCGAGATAGTCGTGGCGCGTCAGGGGTGAGGCGTGCCCCGGCTCGACGCCAACCTCGAACCAGTCCGAGAGACGGCAGCCCGCTGTGCCGTGCAGTTCCGCCTGCGACAGCGGCCACAGCCGCAGGATCGCCGCTCGACCGGCGAGCGACTCGCTGATCGTGGGGACGGACAGGAAGTCCGTCGAACCTGTGAGCAGGAAGCGGCCGGGCACCGGATCCTCGTCCACGACGGTCTTCAGGGCCCGCACCAGGCGGTCCCCGCCGAGCTGGATCTCGTCGATGGCCAACGGATGGCGTTGGTTGGCCAGGAACGTGCGGGGATCCTCCAGCGCGGCCAGCCGCGTCTGCTCGTCGTCGAGGGTTGCGTAGGTTCCGCGCCTGTCGGTCACGATCTGCTTCGCGAGGGTGGTCTTGCCGCTCTGCCGGGCACCGTGCAGCACAACCACCCGGAAGATGTCGAGAGCCTCCGAGACTCGAGTCTGCAAGTGACGCCCTACACGCCTCATGAGCACGACCCTACCGGATAACCCAAGTTTTGCAGCGCCGCTAACCTTACTTTTGCATGATAGCTATCCCAAGTCTTGCAATGCTGCTAACCACCGCTGCGGAATGCTGCCGCGTCACCGGCTTCCAGGGCGTCCTCGAACTGTGGGAGCGCGGTGCCGACGAACGCGACCGGCCGTCGCTCACGCCGACAGACGTGCTGCACGACTGAGCGTCGCAGCGGTTCAAGCAGCCTCGCGGCTGTCGCCGTCGGATTCGGGGTCGTCCGGCGCGGGCCAGCCGATCCCAAGGTGGCCCTCGATGCGTGCGAGCCGTTCCCGGGTGTCGCTGAGGATGCGAATCACGGTGCCGTGGTTCTTCTCGATCAGGTCTCGGTTCTTCTCGATCAGGTCCCGGTTCTCTTTGCTGGCCTTGTCGATGAGGTCGCGGTTCTCTTTGCCGGCGTCGGTGATGAGTTGGCGGGTCGTGGTGCTGTCGCGGTGCTGGATGCGGATCGAGGCCACCATCAGCGTGATCAGCGCGGCCAGGATGGCACCGAAGGACGTCCCGACGATGGTCAGCACGGTTGTCACGGCTTCGGCGTCCATACGGTCAATCTATGCCACCAGAAATCACGCTGCAACCTGAAACACTATGAGAATGATCGGCGCATCATCGAGGAGTGGGCTCCAGCGGCGCCTCGTCGTCGTCGGCCATCAGCACGAGCCGGACTCGCTGCCGGTTCCGGGCGTCGATCGTGCGCGACTCGACCCCTACTCAGGGACCCTCAACCACCCCGCTCCCCACGAATTCGCCAAGGCTCGATTATCACGGCGTCTGACGACCTGGGGCGACTACGTTATGCAGTGATGAAGAGATATGATGCTGTGCATCATGAGAACCACGATCTCGCTTGATGACCAGCTTGCCAAGCAGGTGCGTCGCGCCGCCGAGACCTGCGGCCTCAGCGTAAGCGCCTTCATCGCCAAGACACTGGACGACGCCCTGAAGCGTCGCGAGACGCTGGAGCCGCCGCCGTTCCATCTGGTGACCGTGCGCGGCGTCCACCCTCGCCCCGGCGTCGATCTCGACCGGCCGAGGGCCCTTGACGCGCAGGATGACGAGGCCCGGTTCGGGCATGGAGGCCGGTGACCGATTGCTGCTTTCCGACGTGACGCGGCGGCGGGTCCGTGGCAGGGTGCAGCGGCGCTTCTTCGGCATCGAGTACGGGTAGGCGTCAGCTGAGCGCTGCGGGGACGGCGCGGCCTCCGCGCCGTCGGGTGGCTCGATTGCCGTCCCTGTCTATGACGGCTAATCTGCCCGCCCGTGCAGTTTCTGTTCGTGCCGCTACGACTGATTCCTTGAGTCGTGACGAACGGGCTGCAAATGCGACGATCCTCGCGGCGCGGTGTCAGCTGGCCGGGATGGGTACGGCTCGACAAGCCATGTTGAACGGCGCTGGCGTCGCAATATCAAAGCTGGTTGCTCGTCACGGAGGGCGGCGAAGGGCCCAGCGGGGCCCTGGGGTGGCGGGGTAGTTGCGGGCGACGGTTCCGTGAGCCAGTCATGGTCCGATGACAGACCTCCAAGGCGAGAGGGCGAGTCCCGGCATCCTCCGGCGCCCCGGCGCCAAGACGCCTCGCCTCGACCGCCCGCACGGGAGACGACACGCCCGCGCCGAGGCAACAAGCGGCCGGCTAGCGTCACCGCGTCGACACGGCCGCCCGTCCACGACGACCTCCCACCGCGTCGAAAGAGGGCAATGCCGTCCGAAGGAGACGGTCCGCCGCGACGGACGGCCCGATCCTCTCGGTCTGGGCGCACCGGACCCGCCAGCCGTCCGCCCGCGCTGTTCTTTGCGGTCACGCTTCTGATGTTGCTGGTAGCCGCGGCGTTGCTGTTCATGGGCGGAGAGTTCATGCCATGCGGCAAGGCGGCGACGTGCGATCCTGCAGTCAATCTCAGTGGATTCGTCGGAGGCTCGTTGATCGGCGTGGCGTCGTTCGGCGCATTCATGGCCGATGACAAGGCGTATCGGGCCACCAAGCGCTACCGCGATTGGCCGATCTCACCTCGGAGGTTGATCCCCTGGATTGCAGGTCTGGCATGGGCATTGGGGATATGGCACATGTTCGGCTTCGCTCTTCACTTGACAAGGCTGCTGTGAGCACAGCCTGTCGCTCAATCTCGATTCCGAGTAGCTCCCACCGCCGATACCGACGCGCGGCCCTATCGGTGCTGGCGCTCGCCGCCTTGGCCGGTGCAGGTGTGCTGGGCGTCGCCGACACTCCGCCGGCGTCGGCCCAAGTCGCACCGGAGTCAGCGAGCGAAGCATGTGAGGCCGTCGACCTGCTGCTGTTGATGGATCAGTCCGGATCCCTCAACTCCGTTGATCCCGGCGGCGAAAGGCGCAGTCAGGCTCTGAACTCCATTCGCAGCGACTTCTCTGGCGACGACCGCTGGCATGTGGCGCTCATTGGCTTCAACGAGGTTCCGCTTCTGCATTCCGCTTGGTTCAGGCCGGCGGCCGATAACGGTCAGCGCCACCCGAGCGATGACGAGATCGCGGAGGCGCTTCCCGGCCGAGACTCCACCTACTACGGCGTTGCGTTGGATGCGGGACTCCAAGTCTTCGTCGACCACGCCCGTGAGGAGTCGTGCCGCCACCTCGTGTGGTTCACCGACGGCCTGCACGACACGGCGCCCGGCAGCACGGCCGAGGAGGTTCAGGAGGCTGAGGACCTGCGCGACACGGTATGCCGCGTCACCGCGCCGATGTACAGCGCCGAGGGAGTGTCCACAAGCGTTGTGCTCCTCGGTGACAGCTTCGAGGGCAAGCTGCAGTCAAGTGACCGCCATGAGCGACGCATGGCTGAACTCTCTTTGGACATCATCGGCATCATGACCGGTGAAAGGGTGATCGCGGGCAGGCCGGTAGACGCCGACTGCCCTACTGCCGATCTGCCCAACGGCGACGTATACCAGGTAGAGGACGTCGCGGACTTGATCAACTCCATTGTCGAAGCAACTCTCCCTGCTCGGGGATTGCTGCGATGGAGCGACTGCGACACATCTGGGGGCGATCGGCGCAAGAGCGACAATCTGCCTGCCGGCGCATACATCGACGAGATCCAGGTCCTTTCCTACCGCGGTGCCATTGACCGCTACCGGCTCGGCCCAGGGGAGTGGACTGAGGCGAGCGCCGGATCGCGTCGGATCGGTCTGAACCCGGATGACCTGGAAGACTTGGCAGCGGGTTGGGAGCTCCTGATCGAGGTTGTGGCTGACGGAGGCCGCGACATCGGTGAGGTCTCGCTCTCGTGCTGGTCCAAGCCCGTCGACACGCCCCTGGTGATGACGGGAACGACCACCGACGGCAGCGGGAACGTGGCCACAGTGCTGCTTCAAGACCGGCCATACATCCTCGGTGTGGACATGGACCCGTTCGATTGCCCGGTAGAAGCATTCGATTTGGAGTCCGAAGCCTTGGCGTCGCCGATGCGGTACGCCGACTGCGGGCTCGGGTCGGACGCTCGGTTTGAGTTTGAGGCTGTCCGGGCAGGCGAGGCCACGCAGATGACTGCGGCACTAGGCCACCTGACTCCCGAGCACGCCGGTGTCCTGTGGGGGGATCGGGGCCGCCTCGCTGTAGATGTGGACGTGACCACGCGCCCCCACATCCTATCGGACGAACCGGTCGTGTGCAGTCAGCCGGGCGACCTCCCACGCGTCGAGGGCGGCATCCTTGGTGACATGCCCCCGTCGCGGGCGCGGATCGTGGTTGGCGAGTGTGGCGTGGCACCTCCCGACGAAGGAACGCTCACCGTTGATGTCGAGGACGTGACGGAGGGGCCCGACTACCACATGGAGAATCTCGACGGCGAGAGGATCGAGGGACCGTTGACACTCAGCAGCGGGGACGAACCGCGGCAGATCCGGATCGTCAGCGACGAGATGGCACCCGAGAGATTGCCCCAACAGCCGGGCGAGGTGAAGGTCACCGCCGAGTGGCAGCCCAGTGAGGATGTTCCGCCGCAGCCCGCTGCACAAGAGACGATGGAGGTCCCGCCAGCCGCACAATCCCCCCTTGACTGCAAGGGCGTGGTGCCTAACGGCGCGGCAGCAGGCAGGCCCGGGGCGGCGGTTGGAGGCCCCGGAGTCGGGGCATCGGACGGACCTCAGGGGCGGATTGTGACCAGCGAGTGCGTCGTAATGCCACCCGCCGACGGCACCTTCACCGTCGACGTGGACGGCCCCGACTACCACATGGAGAATGCCGAAGGCGAGAGGATCGAGGGACCGTTGACGCTTAGCGTCGGGGACGGACCGCGGCAGATCCGGATCGTGGGTGAATGGGTCTCCTTTACGGAGATGCCGCCTGCGGCTGGCGAGGTGGCGGTGATTGTCGAGTGGCAGCCGGCAGAAGGCGCGCCGCTCCTGCCGGTGTGGCAGCGAGTCATCATCCCGCAGTTTGGAGACGTTAGGCTGACATGCGGACTCGAGGACGATCTGCCCCGAATCGAGGCGGCAGCACCGCTTCGGGTTGCGGCCGCAGCCTGTGAGATCGGACCGCCTCGTGAGGGGACGCTAACCGTCGAGGCGTCAGTCGCCGCGGACAGGCTCGCGTACTACGTCGAAGCACCTGGCGGTGCCAGGTTCGAAGAGACGACGATTGGCAGCGGAGACTCGCCGCTGAGGCTGCGCGTGGTGAGCGAGTCGCTCGGACCAGCCGGTTGGAGCACCGAGGGAGAACTCGCGTTGACTGTGGTGCTGGCACCAGGCGGCGGGCCGGCACTTGTCGCAGTGCACTTCGTGGCGGTGCCACAACTGCCGCTCCCCTCACCGCTGCTGGAGTGCGAATCCGCACCCATGCAGTTGATGAACGCTGACGGCGACGAAGTGCCCTCCGAGCCACTCGAAGCCACCCTGCGGTGCTCGTCGACGTGGCGTGGCCTTGACGGTCAGTTGACGCTCACGCTCGCAGCCGGAACCGGATTGCTCGCGCCGGACTGGCGCTTCCTGCCGGCTTCGATACTGCTCAATGACGGGCGTGGTTTGAGGTTCGAGGACGGCGAGGAGTTGACGGAAGTTCGCTTCGTGACCAGCGATGCCCTGCCCAACGACCGGATTGAAGATGACGGCACGGTTGTGATTGAGGCGCAATGGATGGTTCCGGGCTGGACGGAGCCTCTGACGGGTGTCACGGAGGTGCAGTACTCGGTTGATCTCTGGCCTCGCAGCGTCCTCTGGCTGGCCGTGCTGATCACGCTGGTTGCGGTCATGCTGAGTTGGCTGTTGCTCTACGGCGTGGTCGCCTTCAAGAATCGGCTCCCGACAGCGAGCAACTTCTATGCACGCCGGTTCGAGATCAGCACCTACCGAGACTCTCGAGGCGGGCTCCGCTCTGCCGAGATCGAGAGCTTCAACCTCGATGACCACCCGCCCATCCCGGTGAGCGGTGATTCAAGGCAGAAGCGGCTGCGAACCGAGGAACTGCGTATCGCTGCTAAGCACCCCAAGTGGTGGCAGATCACCTCGCTGCTGAGAGGCGGCTGGGGAGAGGTGAGCGCGGGCCCGAATCGTGTCGTCGCCGTCCGACCAGCGGACCCCCGAAAGCGGGCTGGCTTGACGCCTGAGCGGTTCACCGAGTTGGCCGTAATCGCTCTCGACAGCCGTAGCGGCGCGGCGGAGCCCCGTGGTATTGCCTTTGTCCTCGCGCCGCGAGCCCCAAGCGAGCGGGCCGATGTTCGCCGAATGCTCACTGACGCGCTCAGAGATCTCAGCGGTCAGCGCGGCACCGGCACCGAACCAAGGCCGCTGCGAAGTGAAAGGTCCAGGTGATCAGATGTACAGCAGGTTCCTCTTCGTAGGCCTAGGCGGATCGGGCGGCAAGACGCTCAGATTCCTCAAACGCGACCTCCATCGCTGGCTGCGCCAACACGGAATAGACGGCCCGCTGCCGACAGGCTGGCAGTTCGTCAACATCGACACGCCAACCGTGGCCGACGGCAATGAGATCAACGACCGCGTCGAGCAACTGCCTCCCGACGAGTATGTCGGCCTCATTGACAAGGTAATCGGTTTCGCAGGGGTCCAAAACGCGCTCGACCTGCAGCCCGGCCTCCATGAAGCGATGGCCACATGGCGTGTCGATCCGGTGGGAGTGGGGGTGCCGTTACACATCGGTGCAGGCCAGGAGCGAGCTATCGGCCAGACGGTCGCCATGGCCTACGCCGCCACAATCCAAGCGAAGCTGAAAGCGCGGATTGCGAGGCTGTTTGGTGCCGATGTGCAGCCGCAGTTGGGCAAGCTCTACCATCAGGTCACCGATAAACAGCCTTTCGAGGCCTCCAACGTCCACATCGTGGTGGTGTCGTCGCTCGCGGGCGGCAGCGGGGCGGGGCTGCTCAACCTGGTCTGCGACATCCTGCGGGCCGACGGCACCGCTGGCGATGACATCTTCGCGGTGCTCTACACCCCCGATGTATTCGGTTCGCTTGGAGGTGCCACCACCGGGGGAGTCCAGCCCAACGCATTGGCGGCCACATCGGAGCTAATGAACGGGATGTGGCGAAGGAACTCGCCCCAGCAGTCCCCCAATCCGGTGCTTGCGACCGCTGGAGCGGGAAGACTGATCGCGGGCAGTGGACCTTCGTTCCCGTTCCTGGTGGGAATCACGAACGCCGAGGGAATCAACTTCGGCACCCACGACAGCGCCTTCGAGATGACCGGCAGGTCGCTCGTTTCATGGGTGACCGCCTCCGCCGCGAAGTCCAGTTTCGTGTCGTACACGGTGGGGAACTGGAAGCTGGGAGAAAGGGCGCACATTCTTGGACCGGTGCTTGTCGACGAGGGTGGCGTCGACGCGGGCGTCCCCCAGTTCTCGGCGCTGGGATTTGCAAGGGTGAGCATCGGGGCCGACTACTTCGAGAACTACGTCACTCAGCGGCTCGCCCGCGACGCCAACGGGTGGCTGGCGGACTACCACGCCTCGTCCGAGGAGGCGCGCCGTATCGCCAAGGATCTCGATGAAACCGATCCTGACGTGCTGTCGCGCGCTATCGCCCAAGAGCACCGCGACTCGTTCCTGCGTCGGGCCGGGCTGTCGGAGTTCGGGCCCAACGAGAATCAGATTATCGATGCGATGCGCCCCGACAGCTCGCTCGAAAACAAGTTCCTGGATCGTGCAATGGAGTTGGCGGGCGTCGGTGTTGGCGGCAGGCGCACCGTCGGCGAGTGGATGGCCGACATTCGCGACGCGGTCAACCAAGCCCAAAAGGAATACTCAAGAGCGTACGGCACGGCAGTGGCCGTTGCAGCAGAGAGATGGGCAGAAGCGATTCAGGGGCAGCTCATTGACGCCGTCGAGGATCAAGTCGCCACCCGAGGCCTTCATGTAGCCAAGTCCTTGTGCGAACTTGCCGCGGTCCACCTGAAGGAGGATGTCGTCCCCGATCTCCGCCACGACGCCGCGAAGTTTCGAGAGTGGCACGGCGGATGGGAACATGAATACCGCGACCGGCTTGAGGACTCTAGCGGCAACATCGATGCCAATGACCAGGCACTCGAGGACGCGATTCGAGACGCGGTCCACCTCGCGAAGTTCGTAGGTGATGAGCTGTTGAACGATCGTGCTGCCGACCTCTGTCCCGAGGTAGCGGAACGGCTTCTTGTGCCTTTGGCGGCTGCTCTATCGGATTCCCATGCAACGGCGACGGCGGACAAGCAAAGGGTGGTGTCGTGGCCTGCCTGGGGCGATGGGCCTCCGCCCAGGTCGCTGGAGCCCCCTGCAGGGGAGTTCACCCTGATCGCTGCAGAGACCTACCCGCAGCACTTCGCGAGCCTGATGGCCGAGACGTTTCCTGACCTTCCCGTGCAACAGCAACGAGGCAGTGTTCGAAATGCCGGAATCGATGGGCGCTTCGTCGCCTCCGAACCCGGTGTCTCCGACAGCAACTACAACAGCCTGCGATGCCTGAGTGTGCAGCACGACTGGTGGCCGCAGACCAAGTGGCTGGATCCGATGCGCACGGCGAGCCGCCTGCAGGTCAAGGCGCAGACCGGCATCGGCGACCTGCGGCGTCGCTCCGCCCGGTGGCTGCACCGCGGGGGCACGCCCTTCGCCAAGTTCTTGGACTTGACGCTGCGGTCCTATCTCGGCTCCGAGGCGCTCTTCGCCGAGGGGTTGTCCCAGCAGGACGCAGGAGCCAACACCGCTAGATTCCTTACTCAACTCTCTGGCGCCATCAAGGCTTCTGCGCCATTGATCGACATCGATAACGCTCTGTTGGGAATGGTCCATCCGGGTCGTGGCGGGGCGAGCCACCGCAGATTCTTCAGCGAAATACCGCTCCAGGGACACGATGCCGAGGGCGAGGTCCGTCAGGTGCTGCTGGGCCAGGGTGTCGATGACGAGAGTCTTGCCGACATCCTCGGCAATGATGGGTCGTTGACGTACATCGACATCACGTCGACGCTGAATGCCCCGCATTCGCTGCTCGTGATGAAGTCGCTGCTGGAGCCGATTGCCAACGCTTGGGCCAAGGCATCCGGCCTCGCCCAGGCCCGATTCTCCTTCTGGCGTCATCGGCGAGGCCAGCCTCTCGACAAGTTCGTGCCTGTTCCTCAGTCGATGCTGATGTGCATGATCCGCGGCTGGTTCACCGGGGTACTGTTAGGCCATATCGACATCGGCGATGGCAGCCGGGCTGTACGCACTCGCGCCAAGAAACCCGATCCGGTGGAGTTTCCGTTCCCCTTCCTGACCGAGGCCAGCGACAAGTTCGCAAGGCTGGGCCAGGTGTTGGAGGCACTGGCGCTCGCCAACATGCGGATCGGAGTCACCGGGAGCCTCGATCCCTTGGAGCCGTACAAGGCGTTGCGCGACCTCGGCAGGTCGGCACCGGACCTGTCGGCCTACCCGCAGCTCACCCCCGTGCTGGACTCATGGATCGAGACTGGCAACCGTGGGAATTCAATCGTCGGTGCCCATACCTACCTCAAGGAGATCGAGCGCTCGGTGGATTCCGGGGCGGACGAGAGCGGCGCGTACCAACGCGCCGTCGGGCTGTCCGGCGTGTTCAAGAAGAACCTCGACATCTACCAGCGAAAGTCCGATGCGGAGATCGCATCCTGGGGCCAGGACTTCTCCAAGATCACCAAAGCGCCGCTCTGGATCGGCCTCATGCGGCCGATGTCGCGGGCACTCGATCAGTTGTCGATCGCGTGCGACGCCGCAGCGCAGCGCCTTGAGAGCGACGCCGATGAAGGCTTCTAGAGCGGCGGCCTGCCGCAGCCTCCACGCAGGGTTCGACTACCGGCGCCTGGCCAGTCCCTGCGCTGACGGCGAGACCCCTCGCGCCGTCGTCGTTCTGCACGACGAGCGCGATGATCCCATCGTGTCGGGGCTGGAGGAGTTGCGCGTGCTCTCCGCGCAGGGCACGACCAAGCCTCTGCTGGTGGTCTGTGCCACTGAGTCCGGCCTCAAGGTGACGCGAGTAGCCGACGGGGTCTCCACAGCCGACGATCTCTTCGATGCTCTGCACCGTGCCGGCAGGATCGACCGCCTCGACATTGTGACCGTCTTTTCCGAGACGCTGGACGACCGTGCGGGAAGCGACCTCGCCGAGGCGGCTTCAGAGCTTGTACGGCTCAGCCGGCGCTTGGCCGGCGTGGGCGCCTCAGCGTGGGACCACCGCGTCTCGGTCAGCTCCTATGACTCGCCCGGAACAGCCGCCTTCAGCGGCACTCCAGATACGAGAGTCGTCGTAATTGCCGAGGATCGCCGACATTCGTCGGCGATCGCGCGGCCCCTCGACGCGTCCGACAACGAAGAGTTCGGCCTGCATGCCGCGGTGGAGATTGCGTCGCTTTGCGGGCTGTGGGAGACCGTTGACGGCGCCGCTCTCGAGCTTATTCGAGCGACGGCCTCCGGAACAGGGTCACCGCTCGTAGTGCTGGCAAGATCCTTCGTGCGTACGGCACGGCTGTCGCATCCGTCGCCGGCGGAGGCCATGCAGCGGGGTGAGTCGCTGCCGGTGCCAGACGGCGCAATGCGGACGCCCGTGCCCGAAGCTGTCATCGCCCAAGCGGTTGCGCTGCTGCACCCTCCGGCTTTGCGCTGGCAGCCGCACCACCATGCGCCGCCCGAGTCCGTCGGAGGGTCGAGCTTCTGGCGCGGCTTCGGCGCACGCCTCCTTAGCGACCTTCGCCGTTTCCCGGCGCGCCTGCGCAACCGGGGCCGCAGCGAGATGTCGGCAGCCTTCGATGAGATGGCCGCGGGCTGGCGTTCCGAGACTCCCTGGCTGTTCGCGTCGGATGCCGCGGCGGGTGCGACCGACCCCGCAACTGGGCCCGTGTGTGGCCGCGCACCGCGCCCGGTCGAGGTCTTTGTGCCCGATGTCTGGGCTGACCTCGTGCAGGGAATCCTCGGGATCGCCGACTATTCTGAGCACGCCCGAAGGGTCCGTCAGGACGCCTCAGGCGACGAGCGTCACGTGGCGGTGTCGAAGCGGTACCTCGCATCGGTCCCTGAGGGTGCCAGCGGGGCCAGCGACGACCCTGGGTCGGTCTACCGCTGGCTCGGCGGTGAAGCGGCGATGCAGCAGTGCGCTGGATGGGAGTCGTCGTCAGCCGATGGGTCGGCGGCGGACGCCCCTGGGTGGCAGCAGCCGCAGCCCGTCACGGACTCGATCGGTTCCGTTGATGACTCCGAGCCAGCTGCGGATGGTGGTTCTATCGGGGGCCTTGAGTCGACGGTCGAGGTCGATTCCACAGGGCCAAGCGACACGCGCCCGCTCGGCTGGGACGACGGCGACCTGTTGCAACGCCTCACCGCGGAGTTCGATCAGCACAAGCGCCGAGCCGACCGGGCTCTACAGGAGTGCCATCAACGGATGGCGGAACTGGGCTCCGTTTGGCGTGATCGGCTCCGTCCCGATGTCGAGATGTCGCGTGCGGTGCCGTACCTGCTTGCCTACGGCATTCTGCTCGCACTGTTGTGCTGGACGGTCTTGCCCGGCTGGGATGTGCTGCAGACCGACATAGTCGAGAACTCGTGGTGGCTGAGTCGGGTGTGGGTGCTCATCACCACAGCGCTCGTGCTGTCGCTGCTGGTATTGAACATGCCCCGCGATACCAAGCGGCGGCAGATCCACCTAATCGTCGGCACGGCCGTCCTGTTGGGCGCGGCGAGCTGGCTGCTGTTGGCGGATGGCCCCATCCGCAGTCTGCTGGAGGCTGACGCTGCCGCGCTGGCACCGCTGCTGATCGTCGTGCTGGTCGCGTTGATGGCGGTGAGTGTGTGGTTGATGATCGGCAGGGAAAACACGACTTCGGCGCTTCGTCTGTCGGCCGTCCTCATGCTCGTCTACGTGACCGCGGTTGCCGTGGCCGTGCTGAATGACGCGAACTTCACCGAGCAGATCGGCTTTCTTCGCTCCGGCGGCTACAGGCTGATCATCGTGTTGTCGGTGGTCTCGGGCTGCTTGGTGCTCACCAGCTTCGCGGTCGTGTCGATCCTCCACTACCGCTACACGCTGGACCTTGAGCGCCGCCGTGACGAGGTGCAGGAGTTGGCCTCCTGGCACCATGCGGTCCATCGAGAGGCCGAACGACTTGCCTCGGTGCTTCCTCATTGGCTCGGCGCGGCCCTGGCGCTCCACCGGATCATCCGTCTGCCTTACGGAGCCCTTGAGGAGCCCAGCACCGAGGGCGATCGTCGTTTCGTCGGCGACGGGGTCGGCAGCCTCTGGAAGGACTCCAGCGGAGAGTCCGGGACTGAACGGGAGTCTCCTGCGCAGTCCGATCGAATGCACCAGAGCGTGTTGATGAAGTCCGTGTTCTGTGTGCTTGAGACCACTGACAGGGGACACGAGACGTTTCAACGGTTGCTGCAGGCGGACTTGGCTCGACCGGGCTGGCTCTACGCCCAGTTCCGGCGTGCCGCCGAGGCGTACCGGACGAGCCTGGGGACGCCTGGGACCAGCGGGCTCTCAGGCCGTGGCTGGCCGAACGCCTGTGCCTATCCGTACCCAGCCGATGAGGATGTGCTGAGCACGATCAACGGAGATCGCTGGCCCTTCGTGCAGCGGCTCTATCGGGGCGACTTCGATCCCGCCATGAGAGAGCGTGTGGAGGAGTTTGTCGTTGGGGACGGCCTAGATGAACTCTTCGATGAGATCGAGTCGTTCAAAGTCTCCTTCGGAGCCCATCCCGACGAAGATCCCCTCGAATTGATGGCCGAGATCGCTCCCGATGTTGATCCTGAGATTCCTCCGAGCATGCTCGGTGATCTGTCGCTCAACATCTCGCGCGACGAGCGCCAGATGCAGTCCTGTCTGTGGTGGCCGCAGCGCCTGGATGTGCCCCCGGGTTCGGTGCCCCATGCCAGGTCGCGGAGTCTGCGACTGGGAGATTCGGTCGTGCATCAGGCGGTCCGGGTCGACCTGTCCAAGCCGATCCATCTCACCGCCCTGACTCCCACTGCGTCGCCCAGTCGGGCCGTTGCAGATTCCGACGGCCGCCCGGGCGGGGACCCTGCCGACGCCGACCTCCTCGAACCCCTGTTCTGACGGCACCGACCGAGCGCTCAAAGCCGATAAAGCTGGAGATCCTGGTGGCCGAGATCGGCCTCGAGGCCGCAGTACTAGACCGGGCCAACGGCCGCCGAGCCTTCCGCCGCCTCGCCGACGCCGAGGTCGCGACGATCCTGGACGCCTAGAGTCACCCACTCAGATACTGGCAGCGCATTACACACCTCCCAGCGTGTTCTGCTGCTAAGTCCTGATCGGCCATCCTTGAGACAGCGTGTTGCGTCTTCAGTCTGTTCTATGTAATATCGATTTTGCTGATGGCTCCCCCGTTGGGGAGCCGAGCGGGGGTCCCTTCGGGCCCCCGCGCTGCTTGGGAGGTGCTTAGGTCCATGGATCGTCGCGGTCGGAGACCATGAACGGTGAGCTGGCATATACGAGGGGTCAGATCGACCGCGCCGGCAGGACGCTGCGCACTGATCGGGGTGCAGCCGCTGCCGTCAGCTGACGAACTCCGTGAAGCGACCCGGGTGGTGGAGGCCTTTCGGAGCGCGCACCGCATCCCCATGATCAGTGCCCGCATGGGGCTGCGATCCTGCATACACACCGAGGGGTTGGCCGTGGTGGAGCTCACGCAGCGCCTGAAGCGGATGCCGACCGTTGTGGACAAGCTACGGCGGCTGCCCACCATGAAGCTGTCGAGCCTCCAGGATCTCGGTGGTTGTCGCGCCGTGTTTGCGACGCAGGCAGAGGTCGCGCGAGCACAGCAGCGGTTCATGGCCAATAGCAGGCGCCGCAACGGGACCGAGGACAAGGTCCGCGACTACGTTGCGAGGCCGCGTGACTCCGGCTACCGGGCGCTTCACCTGTGGACCCGCTACCGCGGCCTGCGCATCGAGGTCCAGTTGCGTACACAACTGCAGCATCGTTGGGCCGCGAACGTCGAGGATCTCTCGGCGCTCACGGGCATCGACTACAAGAGCGGCGAAGGTCCGGAGGAGGTCCATGCGTGGCTGCGCCTGCTCTCGCAGTCGTACGAGTATGCCGAGGCAGGCGTTCGACCGGGTGGGCGATTCGAGTTGGAACTCGCTGACGCCAACGCAGCCGCGTTGTCTAGGATTGTCCGTGGAGCAATCCGACAGGAGGGCAATCATGGCTAGAGGCAAGACGATTCACTTCCTGCTGACCTACGATCGGTCCAAGCTCCGTTTGGCGAACATCGAGCGTTTCCGTGACGGCAAGAAGGCGGTCGACATGTACGAGGAGCGAGAGCACCAGTACGCGGACCAGCCGCACATGGAAGTCGTGCTGCTCGGCGCGGATTCCGAGGAGGCCATCAGGGTCACGCACCCGACCTACTTCCGCGACTTCGACGTCGAGCCCTTCACGTTGGAGGCGTGCGAGCGCCACTTGCCCTGGCTAACGCCTCAGCCCGCGACAGGTTGAGTCGCCTTACGAACCTTTCGGGGAAGCCGCATGGCCCATGACGGAGGGTGGGCTTACGAAATCGGCATCCAGTAACTGACAGGAGTGTCGAACGGCTGAGCTAGGTCGGCCTCTTCGTCGTAGAGGTTCCTCCAGCCCGGAAGCCGCAGGTACATCGCCCATCATGGCCGATCTGTCGCATCCACCGGTGGAGTTCGCCGTGCATTGGTCGGGCCGATCCGTCGGCGCCGGGCGTTGGGGGCACGGTGGCGGGGGTGCAGCGGTTCATCCTCGGTATCGAGAACGAGTGCAGCGTCACCTGCACGCCGAGGATCCTCCGCCGCCTGACTGACGCCGAGGTAACCGCCATCCTGGCGGGGTAGGCCGCCGAACCCTCTGAGAGCCCCCTCCAGGAAGCCCACCGAAGCCGGCCTCTTGCGCTCGCCCACGCTGCGTTCGCACAAGGCGAGGGTCAGTTCAGGGCGAACTGGGTTCGGAGCCCTTGCCGGGCGCATCTCGAGCACCGCCGCGGGAAGGCTGCCCCGTCACTGGCTTCCAGGGGTGTCCCCGAACTGCGGGAGCGCGGTGCCGACGAACGCGACCGGCCGTCGCTCACGCCGACAGACGTGGTACACGACTGAGCGTCGCAGCGGTTCAAGCAGCCTCGCGGCTGTCGCCGTCGGATTCGGGGTCGTCCGGTGCGGGCCAGCCGATCCCGAGGTGGCCCTCGATGCGTGCGAGCCGTTCCCGGGTGTCGCTGAGGATGCGGATCACGGTGCCGTGGTTCTTCTCGATCAGGTCCCGGTTCTTCTCGATCAGGTCCCGGTTCTCTTTGCTGGCCTTCTCGATCAGGTCTCGGTTCTCTTTGCCGGCGTCGGTGATGAGTTGGCGGGTCGTGGTGCTGTCGCGGTGCTGGATGCGGATCGAGGCCACCATCAGCGTGATCAGCGCCGCCAGGATGGCACCGAAGGACGTCCCGACGATGGTCAGCACGGTCGTCACGGCTTCGGCGTCCATACGGTCAATCTATGCCACCAGAAATCACGCCGCAACCTGAAACACCATGAGAATGATCGGCGCATCATCGAGAGGTGGACTCCAGCCGCACCTCGCAACACGACGGCGTGGTCTCAATGGCTAGCTGCGGGCTTGCATCTGGAGACGCTCCGGGTGCTGCGCCTCCTCGACGACGTGCCCGCATGGCACACCCGCCGGCTCAAGCGGCTCACGTCGACACCGAAGCGCTACGTGACGGACTCGGGTCTGGCCGCGTGGCTGATGGGCGCCGGCCGCGAGGCCCTCAAGCTCGACGGGACCGCCCGGGGGCGCATACTGGACACCTTCGTCGCCGCGCAGCTCCGAACTACTTCCGGGACTTCGAGGCCGAGCCCTTCTCCATGGAGGAGTTCGAGCTTCACCCACCCTGGCTCACCCCCGAGCACACTGCTCCCGACCCGCAGGCGGAGCCTGACGCTGGCGCATGAGCAGGGCCACTCCTCGTCGACGCGAACCGGCACGGCGGTTTCGTCGCGTCGCGATGTGCGGCTCGATGCCTTGAGGGCGAACGAACTCTTGGTCGACCTGGCGGAGCCTCGACTCGGTCGGCTCAACAGGCGGAATCAGCAGAAGGGCGCGTGAAACAAATGACCCAAGTTATGAAAGAGTCGATACTTAGATTCTTGAGGTTTCATAGTTCCATTCATAACTTGTCATTTTCTTTGTGTTGAAATGCGATCCGCGGAACCAGAATGGTTGGACTCCGTCGTAGCGAGCACGTAGTGGGTGCCTCGCCTGGATCCGCGGCGCTCAAGCCGGCCGCTGGTCACGAGGCGGTTGAAGATCTGCACGACCGCAGCGCGGCCGAGTCCGGTGCGGGCCCGGACACTGGCGTTGGTTACGGGGCCTTGGCGAGCCATTTCCAGCACCTGTGCATCATCGTCCCTGGGCACGCGCCGCATCCCGTCAGGGCTCGTGATCTCCGGGCTCAGTGCATAGATCGTCCCTGCGCCCGACCCCCTCTGCTGGAGCAGTCCCCGGTTCCTGAGCCGTTGCAAGGCGTTGCGAGCCTCCTGCGCGTCCGACCCGAGCAATTTGCGTGCCATCGTGTTGGACAGCGCCTCGCCTCGCGCCGCCCTCACCAGAAGGGCCAAGTCCTTGGGCTCCAGAGCTTCCACATTCATCGTGTGGTCGCCCACGGCCGTGAGCCAGGCCCCAGTCGTGGTCTGCGTTCCATCTGGGGCCTCCGAGTGGTGCAGGGAACCGTCTGCGGCTACCTGCAGCGCGACAGGCACGTCGTCGCGCCGGGCGTCCCGCAGCCGATGATCGGCGTCGAACCAGTCCGCCGGCAGGCGCGCACTGATGCCCTCACCGTCGACAGGCCACGGCTCATGCCGCGGGTCACCTGGCAACGAAGCGCTGAGCCCGCATCGTGACGCTCCGGTCATCGGGCGCCTCGGGGGTGGCGTGAGCGGCGCCGCCAGCGCTGAGGAACTGGTGGAGCCGGAAGACGAACACGGGGTGGCGGGTCTTCGGGCTTCTGATCCTGGTGCCAGCCAGCAGCCGGCGCCCGATCTGCGCTACCCCTCCCATAGAGGACCACGTCGGATTCATGGTGGATCGTGTCGCAGGGGTCGGGTACATTCAGTTCGGGCTGTTCGTCAGCTTCGGGTCACCGAGGCTCATCAGTCCATCCAGCACCGGGGCCTGCTCAAGCGGGCCCCGGTTGCCTCCCTCCCTCAGCTACTCGGCCAGGTTTCTCGCCACGTTTGAAGCTGAGGCGATATGTGCTCCCGCCTGAGCATCCGTATTGCACGATCCGACCTTGGGTCTCCAGGTGAACGCTTGATCCGTTCCGATCGATTCAGGACGAACGCCACCATGTCAGCGAGCTGGATCCCCCAGCTTCGCTCTGAATGCGCGAAATAGACGCCATCGACGATGTGGTCTAGCGACACGTTCAGCCCCCTGTGCCCTCCGACCGGGCCCCCGGCGGCCTGCATTCTCTGAATTGGGTCGAAGGCGTACTGGTCGTGCTCGTGGCTGTGATCTGCCACCAGCAGTGCACGTTGGCCCAACTCATCTGTCTGGCTCCTAAGCCAACGCTCGATCTTCTCGGTCAGGAACTGGAGCGCCAACAGATGAGGATTCTGGTCACCGACGAGCAGAGGCTTGTTGATCGACGCATGAGCCACGCCGGCACCGACTTCGCTCATCACCGAGAGTGCCTTGGCGTATTCGCCGACACGGAGGCGCGGAGGCACGCCCTGCCAGGGACCCGAACCGTGGAACAGTTCATCGCCGTGGTACTCGACCAGCGACTCGCCGATAGGAGCAGCATCAGCAAGAGCGTGCAATCGTTCGCCCATTTCACGGATGCGGTCCTCCCGCACTATGACGGCGGCCAGATAATGGACGGGTTGATCAGGGTCGTCGAGTCGCTTGCCGGTATTGCCCGACTCGTCCAAGTAGCAGATCAGCATTCCTAGCTCAGCAGTCGCGATAGTGGCTAGGGGATCGGCATCCAGTAGCTGACGGGATTGTCGAACGGCTGAACGGGGCAGCGCTCCTGCTGATAGAGATCACGCCAACCTGGCTGTCTCATGTGCATCGCCCACGCCGTAACGGCGGCCAGTGTGGCGTCGAGCCTGTGTTCTCTCAGGTCTGCTGTCAGCCTCTCGACCATGACTGCGACGCCAGAGTGTTCCGAGCGCTCCAGTAGACGCCTCAACGCTTTCGGATGCGCCTCCGTGATCTCGAGAGTGCATCTGGTTCCCTTCATGCGGTTGACAACTCGGCGCCGTGGCTTCCTTCATGGCGCCCGGGAGTGCCGGCGTCGAAACTACCCACGGGAGTCAGCGATGAGTGACGGCACCGTTCGTGGAACCAGCGCGACCTGTTGTCAATCTGATGGAGGACCCATCCGATCCGCTGCGGCGGGGTGGCGGGGGGTACGGTGGCGGGGTGCAGCGGCGCATCTTCGGGATCGAGAACGAGTACGGCGTCACCTGCACGCTGCGGGGCCAGCGCCGCCTCAGCCCCGACGAGGTGGCCCGGTACCTGTTCCGCAAGGTGGTGTCGTGGGGGCGCAGCAGCAACGTGTTCCTCGGCAACGGCTCGCGGCTCTACCTCGACGTGGGCAGCCACCCCGAGTACGCCACCCCGGAGTGCGACTCGGCCCACGACCTGGTGGTGCACGACAAGGCGGGGGAGCGCATCGTCGAGAAGCTGCTGGGCGACGCCGAGGAGCGTCTGGCCGAGGAGGGCATCCGCGGCGACGTCTTCCTGTTCAAGAACAACACCGACTCCGCGGGCAACAGCTACGGCTGCCACGAGAACTACCTCACCAGCCGCCGCGACGACCTGAGCGACTACGCCGAGGTGCTGATCCCGTTCCTGGTCAGCCGCCAGATCTACGCCGGTGCGGGCAAGGTGTTGCAGACCGCCCGGGGCGCCATGTACTGCATCAGCCAGCGGGCCGAGCACATCTGGGAGGGCGTGTCGTCGGCCACCACCCGGTCGCGGCCCATCATCAACACCCGCGACGAGCCCCACGCCGACGCCGAGCGCTTCCGGCGCCTGCACGTGATCGTGGGCGACTCCAACATGAGCGAGTACACGACGTTCCTCAAGGTGGGCGCGTGCGCGCTGATGCTGCGGATGCTGGAGGACCCCCGGGTCGTGCTGCGCGACATGACCCTGGAGAACCCGATCCGGGCCATCCGGGAGGTCAGCCACGACACCACCTGCCGGCGACGGGTGCGCCTCGCCACCGGCCGGGAGGTCAGCGCGCTCGAGATCCAGTCCGAGTACCTCAACCGGGCCCTGCGCTACGCCGAGCATCACGACCTCTCCGACGAGGAGAAGAAGGCCCTCACCATGTGGGAGTACTGCCTGACCGCCATCGAGCAGGATCCCCTCACGCTCGACCGCGAGATCGACTGGGTCATCAAGCATCGCCTCGTGGAGGCCTACCGGGACCGCCACGACCTGGACCTGGCCGACCCCCGGGTGGCCCTCGTCGACCTCCAGTACCACGATGTGAGCCGTGCCCGCGGCCTCTACTACCGGATGCAGCGCCACAGGCTGGTGGAGACGCTGGTCACCGACGCCGAGATCCAGCACGCCGTCGAGAATCCTCCCGACACCACCAGGGCACGGCTACGGGGCGAGTTCATCCGCCGGGCCAAGGAGCGCAGGCGCGACTACACCGTCGACTGGGTGCACCTGAAGCTCAACGACCAGTCGCAGCGCACCGTGCTGTGCAAGGACCCGTTCAAGTCCCAGGACGAGCGGGTGGAGAAGCTCATCGCCTCCCTGTGACAGCCCGCCGGGTAGCGTGAGTCCGCCGGCCCGCAGGGCACTGCTACCAACGAGGCGAACGTCGGCGCAGCCACCCGAAATGGACAAGCTCGAACGGCTCCTGAACCTGACCGCGGCCCTCATGAACGCGCCGCGGCCGCTGAGCGCCAGCGAGCTGCGCGCCCGCATGGCCGGCGCCTACTCGGAGGACCTGACCGCCTTCAGGCGCATGTTCGAGCGCGACAAGGCCGACCTGAGAGCCATCGGGGTTCCCATCGAGGTGACCACCCTGCACCGCCTCGACCCGCCCGTGGACGGCTACCGCATCCCGGCCGCGGCCTACGCCGGGCGCGACGTGCGCTTCGATCCCGACGAGCTGGCCGCACTCCACCTGGCCACCAACCTGGTCCGCCTCGAAGGCGGCGCCGGCGCGGGCCTGGCCCGCCTTGGAGGCGCCCGAGGCGGCGACGAGGGTGCGATCGAGCCGGCCGGAGAGGCGGCCGAGCCGGTAGCGACGGTGGACGAGCTGCCGTTCCATGAGGCGCTGTCGAAGCTGGTGGCCGCCGCGATCGGACGCCTCGCGGTCGAGTTCTCCTACCGGGACGCCGAGCGCCGCGTCGAGCCGTGGCGCCTGTCGTTCCATCGGGGCCGCTGGTACCTGGTCGGCTGGGACTGCGGCCAGTCCGCCGAGCGCCTGTTCCGGGTCGACCGCATCGACGGTCCGGTGGCCGAGTCGGGCCCGGCCACCCGACCGGTGGGGGAGGGGCCCGACCCTCGCGCCATCAGGCCGTGGGAGTTCGGTGCGGGCGAGCCGGTCGACGTCCGGGTGCTGGTGGACGCCGATCAGGCCGGCTGGGCCTGCCATCGGGCCGGGGTCGACGGCGAGCGCCGGCCCGACGGGTCGGTGGTGCTCACCCTGCGGGTGCGGGAGCCGGCGGCGCTGCGGACCTTCGTGCTGGACTTCCTCGACCACGCCGAGGTGCTCGAGCCGGAGTGGCTGCGCGACGAGCTGATCGACTGGCTGGAGGCCCTGGCCTGAGACACGGCGCGGCGGGGTGGACGCCCTAGGGTGACGGGGTGATGCCGGCGCCTGCCTCGAACGGGACCACGCTCTCGGTGGCCGAGCGCATGGCCCGCCTGCTGGGGATCGTCCCGTGGGTGGTCAAGCAGGGCGGCGCCCACCTCGACGACATCGCGGCCCGGTTCGACTACCCGCGCGACCAACTGCTGGAGGATCTCACCCAGAGGCTGTTCTTCGTGGGGGTGCACCCGTTCACTCCCGACACCCTCATCGACGTGTTCATCGAGGACGAGGTGGTCGACATCCAGTACGCGGACTGGTTCTCGCAGCCGATGCGGCTCAGCACCGAGGCTGCGACCCGGCTGCTGGCCGCGGGCCGCACCGTGCTCGACATGTCCGAGGGCCGGGTGCGCTCGGAGGCCGGCAGCGAGGCCGAGGCGGCCCCGCTGGTGCGGGCCCTGGCCAAGTTGAGACTCTCGCTGGGAGCCGAGGGCGGCGACGGGGCCGGGCACATCGACGTGTGCCTGGGCGACGCCCCCGCGGCCACCGTCGACGAGCTTCGCCGGGCCATCTCCGAGCGCCGCCGCATCGAGATCGAGTACTACTCGTTCGGCCGCGACGTCATGACGTCGCGGGCCGTCGACCCAGCCCGCCTGCTGAGCCACGACGGTGTCTGGTACCTGTTCGGCTGGTGCCACCGCGCCCGCGCCGAGCGGGTGTTCCGCGTCGAGAGGATCCGCAGCCTCGCGGTCACGGACACGCCGGTCGAGGCGCAGTTGGACGCGGGGGAGGAGCCGGCCCTCGGCATGGCCGGCATCGACCGGACGGCGACGATCCGGTTGGCGCCCGAGGCCGTCTGGGCAGCCGACTACCACGATGCGCGGCAGCGAACCGAGCGCCCCGACGGCACGGTCGACGCGGTCTTCGCAGTGGCGAGCGAGTCGTGGCTGGCCCGTGTGCTGGTGCAACTCGGACCCCAGGCGGAGCTTGTGGCCTGCGACCCGGGCATCGAGCCGGACCTGCGGGCCGCCACTGCGGGGCGGATGCTGGAGAGGTACCGGCGATGAGCGCCGGTCTCGGGTCGCAGCCCACCTCCTCGGAGGGCGCCCCACCCGCGGGGCAGGACCGGCCCGAGGCACAGCTCCCGCTGGAGTGGAGGACCTCGCCGGACGGGCCGCTCGACGGCGATCAGGCCCCGCAGACCCCTCCGAGCGCGGCGCGGCGGGCCTGGAGCCTGGTGTCGGAGTGGCTGGTCGTGGGCGTCTGCGCCCTGGGGCTGGCGCTGCTGCTCAAGACGTTCCTGGTGGAGGTCTTCGTCATCCCGTCAGGCTCGATGGAGCCCACCCTGATGGTCGACAACCGGGTGGTGGTCTACAAGCTCGGGTACCGCCTGCACGACGTCAACCGCGGCGACGTGATCGTGTTCCGCCATCCGGGCCAGACGGCCGACGCCGACGACCTGATCAAGCGGGTGGTCGCCCTGGGCGGCGAGACGTTCGAGATCCGGGGCACCCAGGTGCACATCGACGGCGCCCGGCTCGAGGAGCCCTACCTCCAGCAGGCCGGGTCCACCCATCCCACGGTGCCCATTCCCGGCTGCGTCAACGATCCCGAACCGGATCTCTGCGTGGTCCCCGAGGGCGAGGTCCTCGTGCTGGGCGACAATCGCCCCGACAGCCGCGACGGCCGCTACTTCGGCCCGATCGACGTGGACACGGTGGTGGGCCGGGCCTTCCTCAAGCTCTGGCCCCCCAACGACCTCGGCGGCGTGTAGCCGCAGGCTGCGGCGGCCCGTGGATGGAGTCGCGCCCGATGGCCACTCGCATCCCAGCCCTGCTGAACCCGCCGATCGCCTTCGCGCACCGCGGCGCCCGGGCCCACGCCCGCGAGAACACCCTGGAGGCGTTCACGCTGGCCCAGCAGATGGGCGCCACCGGCATCGAGACCGACGCCTGGATCACCTCCGACGGCGCAATCGTGCTGAACCACGACGGGGCTGTGGGGGGACTGCCCACGATGTCGACTCGACGGCTCTTCGGCCGGCCCATAGCTCGCACGCCGCGGGCGAGGCTGCCCGGGCACATTCCCACCATCGACGAGTACTACGAGAACTGCGGCACCGGCCTGCCTCTGAGCGTCGATGTCAAGGACGACGCCGCCTTCGAGGGGCTGCTGGCTGCGGCCCGGGCCCACCGGGCGGCCGAGCGTCTCTGGGTCTGCCATCACCGCACCGAGGTGCTCAGCGAATGGCGAGCAGCCGCACCCGAGGTCAAGCTGGTCCATTCCACCCGCCTCGACCGGCTGCCCCGGGGCCCCGAGCGTCACGGCGCCGACCTCGCTGCCGCGGGCATCGACGTCGTGAACCTGCACCGCGAGGGCTGGAACGGCGGGCTCACAACCCTCTACCATCGCTTCGGCGTGCTCGCCTTCGGCTGGGACGCCCAGCAGGCCCGCCACATCGCCGAACTGGTCGACGCTGGCATCGACGGCGTCTACAGCGACCATGTCGACCGGATGGCGGAGGTGCTGGACCGCTTCGCCGGCAACGCCGCGGATTGATCAGGCCGCGCTTCGCCGGCCGATCGGGGGCCGGGGTCGGCCGGGAGTAACGTTGCAACCCATGTGGATGCTGGCGCCGGCTGCGGCCACCGTCGTGGCGCTGGCCGTGCTCGTCGCCGGCCTGCGAAGCGTGGGCCGGGCCGCGGCGGAGCTGACCGGGTCGCTGCGACGGTCGTCGGCTACCGCGGTGGCCGGCGACGAGCTGTCCCGCCTTGCCGTCCGTTTGGGCGACCACGCGGAGGAGACCAGGGCCAGAGCCGATCGGGTCCGGGGCACCCGGCGCGAGCGCAGCCGCCGCCGACGCCACAGTTAGAGCGAGCGCAGATAGGTGAGAGCCCGTCGCGTCGCAGCGGTGTCACTCCCGCTCTTGTTCGCTGCGCTCACGGGCCGCTCGGGCCACGGCCTCGCTCGTGCAGGCCGTTCGCGCACGCCTATTCGCTCGGCCTCTTAGGCTGCCACGGTGGGAAATCTGGGCGGGATGGAGGTCCTTGTAATCCTGCTCGTCGCCCTGATCGTGCTCGGTCCCACCAAGCTGCCGCCCGCCATCCGCCAGATCGGCAGGGTGGTCGGGGAGTTCCGCCGCATCGGACAGGGCTTCCAGCAGGAACTGCGGGAGGCGGCCCAGCCCCTGCAGGAGACGAAGGAGAGCCTGAAGGACGCCGGCAAGGAGTTCCGCGAGGTGTCCCAGAAGCCCATCGAGGAGATGAAGGACACGTTGAAGGCGGCCGACAAGGAGTTCCGTGAGGCGACTCAGAAGCCCATCGAGGAGATGAAGGACACGTTGAAGGCGGCCGACAAGGAGCTCCGCGACGCACCCGCGGCATCGGCCGCTGCTGCTGCTGCTGCTGCTGCTGCGGGCAGCGCGGGCGCCGAGGACTCTCCTGAGGCTTCGGACTCAGCCGCAGGGACCGATTCCACCGAGCGCAAGGCTCTGGCGGCCGGCGAGGCGTCCGATGGGTCGACCGCCCTGCCCGAGGAGGGCGCGGAGCCGCTTCCTGACGAGGCGGACTCGGGCGCGGACGCCGCGGACGAGGCCGACTCGGGTCCCGGCAGGATCCCGGATGAGCCGGACTCCGGCTCCGAGCATGCGGCCTGAGCACGGCCCGGTTGAGCGATGACCGACACCGACGACGACGGCGCCCCCCAGAACCTCGACGAGGGCGGCCACATGACGCTCATGGAGCACCTGGGCGAGCTCCGCAACCGCCTGATCAAGTCGGCGGTGGCCGTGGCGGTGTGCGCGATGGCCTGCTGGATCCTCTACCCGTTCATCCTCGACTTCCTGCTGGAGCCGTACTGCCGGACCTTCCCGCCCGAGGAGCGGGTCGACTCCGCGCTGTTCGGTCCCGACGGCGGCTGCAACCTGTTCGTGACCAGCCCGCTCGAGCCCTTCAGCGTGCGGCTCACCCTGGTCGGCTATTCGGGCCTGGCCCTGGCCATGCCGGTGCTGCTGTGGCAGGGGTGGCGCTTCATCGCTCCCGGCCTGTACCGCCACGAGAAGCGCTACGCGGTCCCGTTCGTGGCGGCGGGCGTGCTGCTGTTCGCGTTGGGCGCGGCGCTGGCCTACTGGAGCCTGCCCCGGGCCCTCGACTTCCTGAAGGACATCGGCGGCCCCGACCTGGTGTCGCTGTTCAGCCCGAAGGAGTATCTCGGCTTCGTGGTGAAGATGATGGTGGCCTTCGGGATCGCCTTCCAGTTCCCGATAGTCCTCATCGGGCTGCAGGCCATGGGGATCGTAGAGAACCGCACCCTCCGCCGGATCCGCTCCTACGCGGTGGTCGGAATCGTGATACTGGTGGCGGTCATCACCCCCAGCGGCGACCCCTTCACCCTGATGGCCCTGTCCGTCCCCATGTACGCCTTCTACGAGTTCGCGATCCTGTGGGGCGTGCTCACCCGCCGCCGGCGACGCAAGCGAGAGGCGGCGGGGCGGTGAGCCCGGCCTCTGAACGGTGACGGGGCCGGCCGAGACTGGCTTCGCACTCGACGAGTTCCAGCGCCGCGCCATCGGCCATCTCGACTCCGGCCGGTCGGTGCTCGTCAGCGCTCCGACCGGCTCGGGCAAGACGGTGGTGGCCGACCATGCGGTCGACACGGCCCTGTCCGGGGGCCGTCGGGCCTTCTACACCACCCCCATCAAGGCCCTGTCCAATCAGAAGTACCGGGACCTTTGCCGCCGGCTCGGACCGGAACGGGTGGGTTTGCTGACCGGCGACAACGTCATCGCGGGCGACGCCGACGCGGTGGTGATGACCATCGAGGTGCTGCGCAACATGATCTACGCGGGCGCGGTGGACGCCAGGCTCGGGGCGGTAGTCCTCGACGAGGTCCACTTCCTGGAGGATCCCTACCGCGGGCCCGTGTGGGAGGAGGTGATCCTCCATCTGCCTGCCGATGTGGCGCTGGTGTGCCTGTCGGCCACGGTCTCCAACCACTCCGAGCTCGGCGACTGGCTCAACCGGGTGCACGGCCCGACCGCGGTGGTGGCCGAGAGCCGGCGGCCCGTGCCGCTGACCAACCTGTACGCCGTGGGCCGTCGCCGCTCCGACACGGTGCAGATCGTTCCCATCCTCACCGACGGCAGCCCCAACCCTCGGGGAAGCCGCTTCGACGCGCCCGCGACGACGCACCGGAGCCGGGGCTCGGGCCGTCCCGCAGGTCGGGGGCGCCGGGGCTCGGGCCGTCCCGCGGACCGGGGGCGCCGGGGGTCGAAGGGTCCTCCTGCACGCGGGGAGAACGGCCGCGGCGGTCTCTGGCGGCCTCCCCGGCGCATCGACCTGCTGGCCGAGCTGCAGGAGCGCAGCCTGCTGCCGGTCATCTGGTTCGTGTTCAGCCGCAAGGGATGCGATCAGGCCGCGGCCCGCCTGGCCCGCGACGGCGCCCGCTACACCAGCGACGACGAGGCCGCTCGCATCGACGGCATCGTCGAGGCCCGGCTCGCCGGCCTCGACCGGGCCGATCTCGCCGCGCTGGGAGCCCGCCGGTGGGCCGACCGGCTCCGACTCGGCATCGCGTCGCATCACGCCGGGATGATCCCGGTCTTCAAGGAGACCGTGGAGCACTGCTTCTCAGAGGGCCTGGTCAGCGTGGTGTTCGCCACCGAGACTCTGGCGCTGGGCGTGAACATGCCGGCCCGCAGCGTCGTGATCGACAAGCCCACCAAGTACGACGGCCAGCGCATCGCGCCGCTCAGCCCGGCCCAGTACACCCAGCTGACGGGCCGGGCCGGCCGCCGGGGCATCGACGACCGCGGCTGGGCGGTGATGCTGTGGTCGACCGACTGCAGCTTCGCCGACATCGCGGCGCTGGCCGCCAGCCGATCCTTCGAGCTGCGCTCGGCCTTCCGTCCCACCTACAACATGGTGGCCGGCCTGCTGGGACGGACGTCCGTCGCCGCTGCCCGCGATCTGCTGGGCCGCTCCTTCGCCCAGCACCAGGCCGACACCTCCTCGTCGTCGGCGAACCTCGTCGGGCGCTTCGACGCGGTGGCCTCGGTGCTGCGCTCCCGTGGACATCTCGACGGCTGGGAGCCCACCGCGTCCGGGGTGCTGGTGTCGCGCGTCTTCCACGAGGCGGACCTGGCCGTGGCCGAGGCCCTCCACGCCGGGCGGTTCGACGGGCTGTCGCCGGCCGAGCTGGCCTCGGTGCTGTCGGCGTTCACCTACGAGCACCGGTCGCCAGGACGGAGGCCCGAAGTGTGGATCCCGTCCGGAGCCGCCTACCGCCGCCTGCGCCGCATCGAAGCCGACCTGGACGACCTGCACCGGACCGAGCAGCGTTTCGGGGTGGAACCCATCCGGTCGCTGGAGACCGGCTTCGCGCCCGCGGCTCACCGCTGGGCCGCACAGGAGTCCTTCGAGGCGCTGCTGGACGAGGGCTTCTCCGGTGGCGACCTGGTGCGCAACCTCAAACAGGTCATCGATCTGTGCCGCCGCATCGCGGCGGTGGCACCGAACGCCGACACGGCGCGGGCCGCGCAGCAGGCGGTCCGGGCGCTGAACAGGGGAGTGGTGGCCGCCTCGGGTGCAGTGGACGACAACGATGCCGGCTCCGCGGCCGGAACCCGGCCGGGGGCGGCGTGATCGGGGGCCGCGGCCGCGGATGGGGTGTCGACTTCGGCGAGGAGGGGGAGATCCCGCCCGACGCCTCCACCGCGGACAGCGACGTCGCCGCCGGCCGGATCGTCGCCGAGGCCCGCCGGGCCGGCCGGCCGCTGCCGCCGGTGGTGCTCACCGGCGGCGACCTGGCCCGGACCCTCGGGATGGTCCAGGGCCGCAGGGCGTCGTCGGGGCCCGCGGCCGGGACCGGAGCCCGCTTCGAGGTCGACGTGGGCGCGGCGCTGATCGACGGGCGGCTCGGATGGTTCGTCGCCCATCTCGTAGCCCGCCGCTCGTGGTGGCGGGGCCGCCTGCTGGTGGCGGCCAACGCATCGTTCATCGGCCGCTGGAACGCGGCGCCCCGGTCCCATCCCGGCGACGGCCGCCTCGACGTGTTCGACGCCGGCCCCCCGCTCTCGGTGCGCCTCGCGGCCCGCCGCCGCCTGCCCGCAGGAACCCATGTCCCCCATCCGCGCATCACCCAGCGTCGCATCGCGGCAGCCCAATACGACCTCGACCCCGCCCTGGACGTCTACCTTGACGGCCGCCGCCTGGGCCGGGCCCGGACCCTCAGCCTGCGAGTCGAGCCCGGAGCCCTGGAGGTGTGGATCCCCACCCCCGCCGCCTCCGGACCGGCCTAGGATCGTCGCCATGGAGATCACTGAAGCCAAGCAGCGGGCGTGCGACGAGATCGATCGGCTGGCACCGGAGCTGCTCGACGTGTCGCACCGCATCCATGAACGGCCCGAGCTCTGCTTCGAGGAGCACCACGCCCACGACCTGCTGACCGGGGTGCTGGCCGAGCACGGACTGACCGTGCAGCGCCGCGCCTACGGCCTCGACACCGCCTTCGAGGCCCGGGCCGGCGACGGCGACGGGCCGCTGGTCGCCGTGGTCTGCGAGTACGACGCGCTCCCCGGGATCGGCCACGCCTGCGGGCACAACATCATCGCCGCGTCGGGCCTGGGCGCGGGCCTCGCCCTGGCCGCCCTGGCCGGCGAGGCCGGCGGCCGGGTGGCGGTCATGGGCACCCCCGCGGAGGAGGGCGGGGGAGGCAAGGAGATCATGCTGCGGGCGGGCGCGTTCTCAGACGCCGACGCGGCCATGATGATCCATCCCGCCAACCACGAGCTCGAGGTGTTCCACGCGGTGGCGGTGCACCGGCTCAACGCCCGCTACACCGGGGCGGCAGCCCATGCCGCCGCCGCCCCCGAGATGGGCCGCAACGCGCTCGACGCGGCCGTGCTCGGCTACAACGCGGTCGCCGCGCTGCGCCAGCACATCCGCGACGACGAGCGGATCCACGGGATCTTCATCGACGGCGGCACCAAGGCCAACATCGTCCCGGCCACGGCCGAGGCCGAGTGGTACGTGCGTTCGACCAACCTGTCGACCCTCGAGCCGCTCAAGGAGCGGGTGGCGGCCTGCCTGCGGGCGGGCGCCGACGCGGCCGGCTGCGAGCTGGACATCGAATGGGGGGACCCGGCATACGCCGACATGAACGACAACCCCGTGCTGCTCGACCGCTACCTGGACAACCTCGCCGCGGTCGGCAGGGAGACCGTCTCCGGCTCCGACGCCCGCGTGGTGGGCAGCACCGACATGGGCAACGTCAGCTACGCCGTCCCCTCCATACACCCGATGGTCAAGGTGGCTCCCGACGATGTCGCCATCCACACGCCGGCCTTCGCCGAGTACGCCCGCGGGCCACGGGGCGACTCGGCGGTCGTCGACGGCGCCAAGGTGCTGGCCATGACTGCTCTGGACTGCTGGCTGGACGCCTCCGCCATGTCGGCCGCACGAGCCGCATTCGCGGCCTCCTGACCCCTCCCGCGATCCGCGCGCAGCCATGCCTGCGCCTCTAGGGTCGCGCCCTGTGACCCTGTACGCGGCTGAGACCTTCTCTGCGGAGGAGGCCGACATACTGCGCCGTTACTTCACCAACCTCGACCAGCCGGTGTTCGCGCTGGTGAACCTGCCCGAGGTCGTGAAGGGCGCCCTGTTCGCCCGCTACTCCCGCTCGATGTCGAGCCTGCGCCGGCTGTTCCTCGACGAGTTCGTCGACGACCTGGACATCACCGGGGACATAACCATCGACGCCACCGTCGGCCTGCGCCGGGCCGAGGCCCTGTACGACCGGGTGTTCTTCGAGTACGGCGACGACTCCGTGGCCCAGCTCGGCGGCGTCCACCTGGCCTGCGAGCAGGCCTCCAACCTCCTCACCAAGGTGCTGGAGTGGGGCCGGCTGATGGCCTACCTCGAGCAGAGCACCCGCTACATCGCCTACGACCAGCGGCTGGGCGGGCGGTACCGCTACTACCGGGACGCCCAGGTGCTCAACTCGTCGCTGGGGACCCGCTACGTGGGCGACATAGACCGCATGTTCTCGACCTACTCGGAGCTCGTCCCCGTCATGCAGGACTTCTTCCGGGCCAACGTTCCCAAGCAGGACGGCGACTCCGACTTCGCCTACCGGCAGGCCATCAAGGCCCGGGCGCTGGACTCCGTCCGCGGGATGCTCCCGGCCGCGTCCCTGAGCAACGTGGGCATCTACGGGCCGGGCCAGTCCTACGAGGCGCTGCTGCTGCGGATGCGGGCCCACCCCCTCCCCGAATCGCGCCTCTACGCCGAGATGATGCTCACCGAGCTGCGCAAGGTGATCCCCTCGTTCCTCAAGCGGGTGGACCTGCCCGACCGGGGCGAGCTCACCACCCGCTACCTGGCGGACAACCGCGCCGCCATGGACGAACTGGCGGACCGGGTGTTCGGCGACGCCGTCGGAGGCCCGGTGACCGACGACTCGGTGGAGCTGACGGACTTCGACCCCGACGGGGAGACGAAGATGATCGCCGCGATGCTGTATCCCCACACGTCGCTTCCGGAGCACACCATCGAGGCCAGGGTGAGGTCCATGTCACCCGCCGAGCGCATCGACGTGGTGCGGTCGTACTGCGGTGAGCGCACCAACCGCCGCCACCGGCCGGGCCGGGCCCTGGAGCGCGTCTACTACCGGTTCGACGTGCTGTCCGACTACGGGGCGTTCCGCGACCTGCAGCGCCACCGGATGCTCACCATCGAGTGGCAGCCCCTGTCGACCCGCCACGGCTTCGTCCGGCCCGAAGCGGTCGGCGCGGCCGGTGTGGACGAGCAGTTCGACGAGGTGATGGCCCGGTCGGCCCGGCTCTACGAGGCGCTCAGCGCCGAGCTGCCCGACCAGGCCGCCTACGCGGTCGCTCTGGCCTACCGGGTGCGCTACTCGATGCAGCTGAACGCGCGGGAGGCGATGCACATGGTCGAGTTGCGCACCACCCTGCAGGGCCATCCGGCCTACCGGCGCGTGTGCCAGCGGATGCACCGTCTCATCGCTGAGGAGGCCGGTCACACCGCGGTCGCGGAGCTCATGTCGTTCGTCAACCACGAGCAGGATCTGGGGCTGGGCCGGCTCGACGCGGAGAAGCGGGCCGAGCAGCAGAGGGCAGCACAGGCACACCCGTCTTCAAGCTTGTAGGCCGGCGAGCGCCCCGTGGCCGTACCGCCGCGGATACCGCCGCGAAATACCGTCGCACTCCGTTGATCTGTGTCTATGATCCGCCCACGTCCCCCGACCCCGACCCCTCAGCAGTAGAGATGACCGACAGACTCCCTCGTGACGACGCCGATCTCGATTTCGGCGACGGCGATGACTTCGACGGCGAACTGGACGAGGACTTCGACGACGACGAGGACTTCGATGGTGAGGAGGACTTCGACGACGACGACGAGGACCTCGACGACGACGAAGAGACCGTCGTCGACGACGATGCTGAAGCCGACTTGGAGGACGAGGACGACGACGAGGACGACGACGACGTCCCGCTGCCGGCCGAGGACGACGACGACGAGGACGTTCACCCCAGCGACGTGGAGGCCGACCTGGAGGAGATCCTCCGGGACCGTATCGCGGCCAGCGACGACGACGAGGAGGACGAGGAGGAGGAGGCCCCCGGCCCGGCCAAGGCTGCACCGTCGGTGGCGCCGCCGCGTTCGGACGAATGGACCTGCAACCAGTGCTTCCTCATCGTGAGCATGACCCAGTTCGGATCGCGGGAGAGTCCCGTGTGCCCGTCGGGCGAGGAGCCCTGCGAGTCCATCGAGAGGATCTTCCGCGGCTGAGCGCCCGAGTGATGCCATGGCCGTCCGCCCGCCCGTCCGATGACCGCGATTGACGAGGGGGCTCGACGGGCCGCCGACTCCGACATCGCTGCGGTGGTCGAGTTGGCGGCCGGGGCGGCGGCCGAGCTGGCTCCCCGCCGCGGCGGCTATGTGTGGGCCCGACTGGAGGCGCGAACCGAGCCGCTGGAGCAGAGCCTGGATCGAGACCATCGATCGGATGACGCGCTGGTGGTGGTCGGCACCGTCGACGAGGCGGTCGTCGGCTACGGGGTGATCCGCCTGGTCGGGCTCCACGACGGCGCCGTGCTGGGGCGCGTCACCGACATCTATGTGATGCCCGAGGCTCGCGGTGTCGGGGTGGGGGAGGCGATGATGGGCGAGCTCATGGGCTGGGCCCGGCGGCGCGCCTGCATAGGGGTCGACAGCCTGGCCCTGCCCGGTGACCGCGAGACGAAGAACTTCTTCGAGACGCACGGCCTGGTCGCACGATCCATAACCGTGCACCGCTCGCTGGCAGACACCGCCGAGCCTCGTCGATGATCACCGGGGTGGAGGTCGCCGTGGGCGCGATCGTCCGTCGCGCCGATGATCTGCTGCTGGTGAAGCGCGGCCGCCCGCCGGGGGTGGGGGAGTGGTCTGTGCCGGGCGGACGGGTAGAGCCCGGCGAGATGCTGATGGAGGCCGTGACCCGCGAGCTGCAGGAGGAGACCGGGCTGAACGGGATCTGCGGCCGGCTGGTGGGCTGGGTGGAGCGCATCGGCGACGACCGGCACTTCGTGATCCTGGACTTCGAGGCAACGGTGGCCGGCGATCTCACGCCCAGTCCCGGCAGCGACGCATCCGAGGCCCGGTGGTGGCCCGTCTCGGAGGTCGCCGGGTTGCGGCTAGTGGACGGGCTGGCCGAGTTCCTCCACGACCACGGGGTGATCCCGACGATCGTCTGACCTCGACTCGGGTCAGCCGCGGATCAGCGGCCCTTCCAGTCGATCATTGAGATTCTTCGGCTTCGGTTTGGGCTTCGGTATCGGCTTCGGTATCGGTTTCCGCTTCGGTTTGGGCTTCGGCTTCCGCTTTGGCTTCGGCTTCGGCGTCTGCGGGCTTCGGCGGGGGAGGGGGCGGGCGCATTCTGGACTGCGTGGCCGGCTCCGACTGGATGCCGAAGAGGGCGGCGATCTGCGGCACCCGCTCCGCCAGCTTCCGGATGGCGGCCAGGAGGTCGTCGGTGGGCCTCTCGGGAATGCCGGCGGGTGTCACCTGCGTGCGGACCGGGGAGACCGCGACCGAGTCGACCACGGTGGCCCAGCGCTGCTGGCTGGCGGTCGGGTTCAAGTCGGCGGCGGCCATGCCGGCGAGCCGCTCGGCCATATCGGGCGGAAGTGGCGAGCCGGGCTTCACCGGCCGGGAGCTGATTCGCAGCGCCCTGACGGTGCGACCCTCGCCGATGGTGGCGGCCAACTCGTCCAGCCACTTCCGGTGGTCCACCTCCAGGCGTTGGATCAACCCGGCTCGGAGACTCTCGGCCAGCGCCCTCGTCTCGTCGTCGCGGGCGGCTCGGTCGGCGGCCGCGATCACCGAGCGGATGTCCCGAAGGTCGATCCTGGAGATGCCGGCGAGGGCCGCATCGGCGCGATCGTGCCATTCGGCGGCCTTGAGGACGGGCAGGAGCTGCTCCGCCAGCGCCAGGACAGCCTCGGACTTGATCTGGGGGAGATCCGCCTGGGCAGCCTTGCTGTTCATCCGCTCGATCGAGCGGCGCACGCCGGGGATCCCGCCCTTGAGGATCTCGCGTGCCAGGGGTCTCTGCTCGTCGGGAAGGGCCTCCAGCGCAGCCTGGCGATGGACCCGCTTGGCCTTGAGTCCGGGGGTCCTCGTGCGGGGAGCCTTCGCCGGGCGCCTGCCTTCCTTGGACCGGGCGCCCTTCGAGGAGCTCTGCTCGCTGCTGCGCCGGTCGCGCCGGCCGTCTCTCTCGCCGTCGCGGCCGGAGCCGCGCTCGTCGCGCCGGCCGCGGTCGTCGCGGCCGCGGTGGGCCTTGCGGCCGGGGTCGCCCCTGTTGTCGCCGTCACTGTCGCGGTCCCTGCGGCGCGAACCGCGTTCGGACCGGTCTCTGCGGTCGCGGTCCTTGCGTCCCTCGCCCTGGTCGCGACCGCGCCGCCGTCCGCCCGGGGCGCGCTCGTCGTCGTCCGGGAAGCCGCGGTCGGAGCGGCTCCGGCGACCGGAACGCGATACCAGCTTGGTGGTCACCGGCGGTGCCGCGCCACCGCCGATCAGCTCGAGCCGTCCCTCAGGCTCCGCACGAGAGCGGGGAGCTGTCAGTGCGGTGATCTCCAGGCCGTCGAGCCCGCCGTCCACTTCGGCCTTCAGCACCAACCCGACCGCGGCCGCGTCGGGAACCAGGTCGCCCGAGACCTCGCCCTTGGGCTGCCGCGCGCCGGCAGCTCTCCAGGTCCAGGTGCCGTCGTCTCGCCGGCTGGTGAGTTCGATCTCGAGTCGTCGGGGCACGGCTCACAAAGCTACACGCCTGTGGCCTCGCTCAGCGCCCTCGAGCCGGCGCTAGGAGATGCAGGCCCGGCGTGCGCACAAGCCGCCCAGGCGTCGCTTGTTCTGGTACCACTCCCGCCGGAAATATACATTATGTAAAGTGAGCGGCGAAGTGAAACCAGGGGGACATCCGGCTGGGTCGCCGGTCCTCCCGGCCGCTCAGAACGTGCGCGGGTAGGTGAAGCCGCCTCGTGGTGCAGGGTGGTGTTTCCCGCTCTTGTTCGCTGCGCTCGCGGGCCGCCCAAACCGAGACAACACTGCCCACGGCTGCGCCCGTAGGTGCCGGATTCGCCCGCCGACCTGCGCAGCCTCTCAGCCCTGGGCGTGGGAAACCGGGCCGGGACCGTCGAAGATCCACCCGGCCGAGGCCCCGATGGCGTTGCGCACGAACCGCCCGGCCGCGGTCACCGCCGACCGCACGTCCCGACCGAGGGCCAGGTTGGTGGCCAGCGCGGCTGAGAACGTGCAGCCGCTGCCCCGGACGTTGTCGGTCGCGATCCGCGGGTTCCGAACGATCCAGGCGTCACCCGACGCGGTGATCACCGCGTCGTCGGGATCGCCGTCGAAGCCGCCGCCGGTGACCACCACCGTCGGTGCGCCGAGGTCCCGGAACGCCTGGGCGCAGTCCAGCACCGCCTCGGCGTCCGGCAGCGACCTGCCCGCCAGCAGCTCGGCCTCGCCCCGGTTGGGGGTTATCGCCCTGGCCAGCGGGAACAGCCGCCGGCGGTAGGCGTCCTCGACGTCGTCGGACACGAAGCGGGTTCCCCTGCCGTCGACCATCACTGGATCGACGACCGGGGCGGGCAGCCGGCCCCGCTCGATTCGCTCGGCGACGAGCTCCACGATCTCACGCCGGCGCAGCAGCCCGGTCTTGGCTCCATCGACTCCGAGGTGGTCGACGGCGGCGTCGATCTGGGCGGCCACCAGGCTCGGTCGAACCGGATCGGAGGCCGTGACCGCGGTCAGCGACTGGGCTGTCACCGCAGTGAGCGCGCTGGCACCATGCACGCCGAGGGCCGCAAACGTGGCCAGGTCGGCCTGCACGCCTGCTCCCCCCAACGGGTCCGAAGCGGCTATCGTGAGCAGCACCGGCGGCATGGTCGACACCACGACCCTAGATCGTGCCACACCGCCACCCCGCCGTACCGCCACTGCCTCGGGTCGCCGGATCGCCACCGTGCCGCTCCCACCAGTCCCCTACCTGGAAGACCCCACGCATGGAATCGACTCGCGGGAAGCTGCTCGTGGCCGCCCCGAGCCTGGTTGATCCGAACTTCCGCCAGACGGTGCTGCTGATGCTCGAGCACGGAGCGGAGGGCGCCCTCGGAGTGGTGCTCAACCGGCCGAGCGAGTTGCCCGTCAAGGGAGCCATAGATGAGTGGGAGACGGCTGTGAGCGAGCCCCGTGTGGTGTTCGTGGGGGGTCCGGTCAGCCAGTCCTCGGTGATCGCGCTGGCGTCGGTGGCTCTCGACGATGCCGACGACCACTGGTCGCAGGTCGTGGGCCGGATCGGCACCATCGACCTGGAGAAGAACCCGGGCGACATCGGCGGGCTGGACCAGGTGCGCATCTTCGCCGGCTACGCGGCGTGGGCGCCGGGCCAGCTCGAGGGCGAGCTGGACGAGAACGCCTGGTTCGTGCTCGACCATGCAGGGGCCGACCCGTTCGTGGAGGCTCCCGAGGAGCTGTGGTGGGAGGTCTTCGCCCGCCAGGACGGGGAACTGAACCGCCTCCGGCTGTATCCCCGCAACCCCAGCGACAACTGAAGAGGCCGAGGAAGGGGCATCAGCCGGCCTCGCTCGCCTACCCGAGCAGCGTATGCGGGCTGATCCTGTCGATGATCTGCGCGATCTCGCCGGTGATCGCCTCCACCACCCAGCGCGCTCCTGCCCGGTTGAGGTGCACCCCGTCCTGCTGGCGCACGGTCACCGGCCTGGCCTCGGGGTCGTCCGGCGGCGCGACCGCGGCGCGGTAGGGCTCGTCTCCGCCGAACATGTCCCAGATGTCGACCATGGTGACGAAGTCCCGCGCCGCGGCCTCAGCCGCTGCGAGCCGGTTCATGAGGGCGTATCCCTCCCGGAAGTCGTCGCGGCGGGTCGGGGGCAGGCCGACCCAGATCACTTGCCGGTGGGGCGCCTGCAGGACGTCGAAGGCGACGCCGAGGCGACGGGACCACTCCTGCTTCCATTCATCGCTCCCCCGGCCGAGGAGGTCACCGTCCTCGGAGGTCATGGACTGCCAGTCGTTGCTGCCCAGGGTGGCCACCACCAGCTCGGGGTTGTAGCTCGTTGCGATGGCGTAGAAGTGGACCGGCCAGTTGAAGTAGCCCGGACGGGACAGGCCGGTCGAGTGCCGCTGGTCGAGGGTGATGTCGAGCAGGTCCTTGAGGGGGCTGTCGCGCCGCAGGCCCTGTCCGAGGAAGAGGGCCTGGCTGTCGCCTGCCACCCAGACTCCCAGCGGGGTGTCTGCCGATACCGGCACCGGGCGAACGTAGGCCGGCGGGCCCTCGGGCACCGTCGTAGTGGTTGTGGCGTAAGCCGTGGCCGGCGTCGTGGTGGTCGGCGCCGCCAGGGATTCGCCGGGTTCGCCGGGCGTGTCGGCTTCTCCGGGCGTGCTGCCGGGTTCGCCGAGCGCGCCGTCGGTCGCGTCGTCGGGCGTGTCGGCTTCTCCGGGCGTGCTGCCGGGTTCGTCGGGCGTGTCGGCTTCTCCGGGCGTGCTGCCGGGTTCGCCGAGCGCGCCGTCGGTCGCGTCGTCGGGCGTGTCGGGTTCTCCGGTCGCGTCGTCGGGCGTGTCGGCTTCTCCCGGCGCGCCGTCGGGCGAGCTGCCGGGTTCGCGGGGCGCCTCGGCGAACTCATCAACGGCAGCGTCCGCGACCTCGTCGGGAGCGTCGCGGGGTACGGCCGCCGGCGCAGGGCTTCTCGCATCGCCGTTCTGCTCGGCGTCGGTGCCGAGTTCGAGCTGCAGGAGGTCCTCCAGATCGCCGATCACATCGATCTGCTGGCCCGCCTCGTCGCCGGCGCCCCGCAGGTCGCGCAGCAGGTCGTAGGGGCGGTTCAGTGAGAGGCTGTTGGCCAGATCGTCGGTCCCGGCGGCCGCCTCCAGCCAGCGGTCCCGATCCGGGCCCAGAGGCAGCCTGTCGGCGATCTCCACGACCTTGCCGCTCACGAGCAGGGCGGCCACTCCCAGACACAGGGTCGCCGACAGCACCGAGGCCGTCACCGACTTGGTCGGCGTCTCGTGGTCGGCGGTGTCGGGGAGCGGAGGCCTGATCCTCCCCACCGCCCGGTTCAGCCGTCGCAGCCTCCGGCCCACCGCCTCGACCACGAAGCTCAGCCGCCGCCGCGTCCGCCGGAGACGGAGCCGCTTGACCGGCCCGATCGCCGGCTTCTGCTCCCGGGCGCGGCTGCGCAGGGAGCGCTTCGCCGAGGGTGGCTGTTCCGAGGTCCGCCAGCGCATCAGGACTGGCAGCAGATTCCGCCGGCGCATCAGAACTGGAAGTAGATGTAGTCGGCGACGCCCTCGGGGCCGAGCGCCACCACGATCATCGTCCACACCGCGAACGCGGCCGCGGTCACCGCCGCGGGGGCCTCCGCCAACCGCTTCGACCAGCGTCCCGCGAAGGCGAGCGGCACGTACTGGGCCAGGATGGACCCTGCGATCACGGCAAGCACCGTCGGTGTGAGCAACTCGCTGCCGGTCCCCCACCCCGACAGCAGACGCCCGAATACGTCGCCGGCGTGGGACAGGGTCTCACTGTTGAACAGCACCCAGCCTGCGCACACGAAGTGGAACACGGCCAGCACCCGCAGCCACGCCCCGAGCGCGGATCCGGCACCCTGTGCCGCGGTTGCCCGCGACGATGCCGGGCCGGCGTCCCGTGCCGGCCTCCTGGAGGTCCTGGTCGACCAAACCCGGCCGGCCAGCCGCTCAGCCGCCAGCCCGGCGCCGTGGTAGAGGCCCCAGACGACGAACACGCCGGCCGCCCCGTGCCACAGTCCGCCCAGCCCCATCGTGACCAGGAGGTTGATGTAGGTGCGCACCCGGCCCCGCCGGTTGCCCCCCAGGGGGATGTACAGGTAGTCGCGCAGCCAGCGCGACAGCGTCATGTGCCAGCGCCGCCAGAAGTCCTGGATCGACACCGCGGCGTAGGGCCGGTCGAAGTTCTGCGGGAAGCGGAATCCCATCAGCAGGGCCACCCCGATGGCCATGTCGGTGTAGCCCGAGAAGTCTGCGTAGATCTGGACCGCGTAGCCGTACACCCCGAAGAGCACGTCGACGGCCCCGTAGCTGCCCGGAGAGGCGAACGCCTCGTCCACTATGGCCCCGGCCAGGAAATCGGCCACCACCACCTTCTTGAACATCCCCCTGCCGATCAGCTGCGCGGCCCGGCCCAGCTCGATCCGGTCGAGGCCCCGGTCCGACCACAGTTCCAGCTGCACCGGGTCCTCCAGCTCGCGCCGGCCGGCTGCGGTGCTGCGGTGGCGGGCCCGGCGCGGGAACCGCATCTGGGGGAGGAACTCCCTGGCCCGGACTATCGGCCCGGCCACCAGCTGGGGGAAGAACGACAGGTAGACGGCGAAGTCGAGCAGCGGCGCGGGATCGCTGTCACCCCGGTGGACGTCCACCGTGTAGCTGATGGCCTGGAAGGTGAAGAAGGAGATGCCGATGGGCAGCACGATGCTCAGCGCCGGGCTGGAGATCCCGAAGCTGCTCTCCAGGCTCTGGGTGAAGAAGCCGTAGTACTTGAAGAAGGCCAGCACCCCGAGGTCGAAGACCACCCCCACCGCCACCGTCGCCCGGCGGGCGCCGGGGTGAGTGAATCGCCGGTTCAGCCGGGCTGCGGCCGCGTTCACCAGGGTCATGGCCACCAGCAGCAGCACGAAGCGCCGGTCCCAGGCCGCGTAGAACCAGTACGAGGCGCCCAGGACGAACAGCTTCCACGGCAGCGGGTACCTTCTCAGCGCCCAGCTCACCGGCAGGACCACGGCGAAGAAGGCCGCGAAGGTGAACGTCGGGAATAGCACCGCCGCGCACGCTACTTCGGGTCTGCCGGGAGTCCGCGCAATCTCCGCTTGACAACGAACGTATGTTCGTTAGATTGGCGCCGTGACGATTGCCAGGTCGGGCACCGGATCGGGTGCTGGATCGAGCGCCAGATGGGGCAGCCGGTCAGGGACTCAGGCCGACGTGGGACCCCTCCAGGGCGACCTGTTCGCCCAGGGGCAGCCGGCCGTGAACACCTCGGCGGCGGTGGAGCACCTGGAGTTGGACGCTCGGAGTTGGATCGAGGTGGCGCCCCGGTGGCTGCTCGGCGCCGACGAACTCCTCGAGCGGCTCGCGGCGGACCTGCGCTGGACCCGGGCCGAGCGCCCGATGTACGGGCAGATGGTGGAGGAGCCCCGTCTGGGGGCCCACCTGAGACCCCGGTCGGCCGGCGTTCCCACCGTCCTCGACGACATTGCCGCCGCCCTGGGAGCCCGCTACCGCTGCACGTTCAACTCGGTGTGGGTCAACTACTACCGGGGCGGCCAGGACTCAGTGGCCTGGCACAGCGACCGGATCGGGATCGACCCTGCCAACGCCGTGGTGGCGATCGTGTCGCTGGGCGGGCCCCGCCGGTTCCTGCTCAGAGGCCGAGCGGATCGGCAAGCGAATCCGGCTCATACGGGCGGGGGCCGCAGCCGCTCGTTCACCCTGGCGTCGGGGGACCTGCTGGTGATGGGCGGCTCCTGCCAGCAGGACTGGGAGCATTCGATTCCCAAGGTTGCGTCCGCCCCTCCCCGCATGAGCGTCACCTTCCGCCGCACCGCCTCGCACCGCGGCCGCTAGAGGCCGGGCGGGCAGGCGCGAACCCGGTCCATACGGGCGAGACCGTGGGCAGTGTCTTCTGGACTTGGGCGGCCCGTGAGTGCAGCGAACAAGAGCGGGAATGACACCGCCACGACGCGAGGGCTTGTGCCTGCGCACGCTCGCTCGTAGTCTCCGCGGCGTACGAGCCGGGATCGAGGACGGGCGGGACGACATGGGACGATTCGACGGCAAGGTGGCCCTCATCACCGGGGCGGCCTCCGGGATGGGGCGGGCGGTGGCGATCCGTCTGGCCTCCGAGGGGGCCGACGTGTTCGCGGTGGACGTGAACACCGAGGGACTGGCTGAGACCGCGTCGCAGGTCGACGGCACGGGCGGCCGGATCGAGACGCAGCACTGCGACCTCGGATCGGTGGCCGACTGCCGGGCGGCCGCGGCCGGATGCGTGGACGCCTTCGACGGCATAGACGTGCTCGGCAACATCGCCGGACTGTCGTGGCAGGACCGGGTGGCCGACGTCACCGAGGAGGACTGGGACCGGATGTTCGGGGTGAACACGAAGGGCGTGTTCTTCCTGACCCAGGCCGCACTCCCCCACCTGCTGGAGTCGGGCGGCAACATCGTCAACATCGCCTCCAACGCCGGGCTCCAGGGCTTGGCCTACACGTCCACCTACTGCGCCACCAAGGGCGCGGTGGTGCAGCTGACCAGGGCGCTGGCCATGGAGTTGGCCAAGACCCCGGTGCGGGTCAACGCCATCGCCCCCGGCGGCGTGGACACCCCCATGGTCCGGAACTTCAAGCAGGTCGCCGACGGCGACCGGCACCTGATCCGCCGGATGATCGCCTTCAAGCCCATGAGCGAGCCCGAGCACATCGCCGCGCTGTTCGCCTTCGTGGCCTCCGACGAGTGCCCCGGGGTCCACGGCGCCATCATCAGCGCCGACGGCGGCCTCACCACGGGCTGAGCAGCCCGAGTCGGTCCTACCCGGACTCGCAGATCGCGGAGATCGCCTCCGGGGAAGCTCCGGTCGCCCCTGCGATCTCCGCGACGGAGGCCCACCGGTGGGCGAGACGCACCGCTGCCCTCCAGTTGGAGACGGCGGTGTCCCTCGCGTCAGGCCGGTCCTTCTCGCGTGTCATGCCTGCCACGAACCGGAGCGCGGCCCGCTTGCTGCTGGCCGCGATCTCGGTCGCGTCGAAGTCATCCAGCGTCAAGGCCCTCGTCATCTCGACTCCTTCATGGCGCTCCGTGAACGGTGCCGGCGGGAGCGGCAGCTCAGCCGTGGGCGGCGTCGAGGGCGGCGCGGAACTCCGACACGAGCCCGGCCACGCCGTCGGGCCCGGCGCCCTCCAGCATCCGGGTGACGACGGCCGAGCCGACCACGGCCCCGTCGGCCACCTCGCACACCTCGGCGGCCTGCGCGGGCGTGCCCACCCCCACACCGGCCAGCACGGGCATGTCGGTGACCGCCTTGAGCCGGGCCGCGGTGCGGGTAGCGCTGGCAGCCAGCTCGGCGCGGACGCCGGTGATCCCCATGAGGCCCACGCTGTACACGAAGCCACGGGACCGGGCGCAGATGCTCCGCAGGCGCTCGTCGGGCGAGGTGGGCGCGGCCAGCAGGACCGTCTCCACTCCGGCCGCGTCGGCGCACTCCGCCCACTCCCCCGCTTCCTCCAGGGGAAGGTCCGGCAGGATGCAGCCGCTCACGCCGGCGTCGGCCAGCGACGAGGCGAACCGCTCGTAGCCCATGTGGTGGGCGATGTTCACGTAGGTCATCACCGCGGTGGGCACCGCGATGTCGGCGGCGACACCCCGCACCGCGGCCAGGATCGACTGCGGGGTGGCGCCCTCGGACAGGGCCCGGTCGTTGGCCTGCTGGATGATCGTCCCGTCCATCACCGGGTCCGAGAACGGCACCCCGATCTCGATGGCGTCGGCTCCGGCTCCGGCGACCGCGCAGATGGTCTCGAGCCAGTCGGCGCCGAGACCGCCGGTGAGGTAGGGCACCAGGCACTTGCCCCCGGAGTCCCGCCTGGCGCGCAGGGCAGCCTCCAGCGCCCCCGCGGCGCCGGACTCGGCGACGGTCACCCGAGGATGCCCATCATCTGGTCGACGTCCTTGTCTCCCCGGCCGCTGAGGTTCAGCAGCACGGTCAGGCCGGCCAGTTCCTCCCGGGCCCGCGACACCCAGGCCAGGGCGTGGGCGCACTCCAGCGCCGGGATGATGCCCTCGGCGCGTGACAGCAGGCTGAAGGCCTCGACCACCTCGGCGTCGGTGACCTGCTCGTAGGTCGCACGCCCGATGGCGGCCAGATGGGAGTGCTCGGGGCCGACGCCGGGATAGTCCAGCCCGGCCGAGATCGACTCAGCCTCGAGCACCTGCCCCCACTCGTCCTGCATCAGATAGGAGCGCGAGCCGTGCACGATGCCGGGCACGGCCCGTCCGACGGCCGCTCCCCCGGCCGGCTCCACCCCCACCAGGCGGGCGCTGGTGTCAGCGAACCCGGAGAAGATGCCGGCCGCGTTGGAGCCGCCCCCCACGGCGGCGGTGACCACGTCGGGCACGCCGCCGTCGAGGATCTCAGCGCACTGGCGGTGAGCCTCCTCGCCCACCACCCGCTGGAACTCCCGCACCATCCACGGGTAGGGATGGGGGCCCATCACCGAGCCCAGGCAGTAGTGGGTGGTGTCGGCCACCGCCACCCAGTGGCGCATGGCCTCGTTGACGGCGTCCTTGAGGGTGCGCGACCCGGTCTCGGCCGCCCGCACCTCGGTGCCCAGCAGGCGCATGCGGAACACGTTGAGCTCCTGGCGGGCGATGTCGACGGTGCCCATGTACACGACGCAGTCCATGCCGAACAGCGCGGCCGCGGTGGCGGTGGCCACACCGTGCTGGCCCGCGCCGGTCTCGGCCACCAGGCTGGTCTTGCCCATGCGCCGGGCCAGCAGCGCCTGGCCGAGCACGTTGTTGATCTTGTGGCTGCCGGTGTGGTTGAGGTCCTCGCGCTTCAACAGGATGCGCACACCGAGGTCGCTGGAGAGGTTGGGGCACTCCGTCAGCGGCGAGGGACGCCCCGCGTAGTCGCGCAGCAGCCGGTCGAGCTCGCCCCGGAAGGCGGGGTCGCCCCAGGCGGCGCGGAAGGCCCGGTCGAGCTCCTGGCAGGCGGGCACCAGCGTCTCGGGCACGAACATGCCGCCGAAGTCGCCGAAGCGCCCGTCGGCGCTCGGCTCGCCCATGAACCCGCCCGCGGGCGCGGTCACAGGTCCTGTTCCCAGTCGTATGGGCCGGCGTCGGCGGACAGCCGAGGCTCGGCGCCCGCAGTCGGTCTGTCGTCGGCGCTGATGTTGCGGGGCGCCTTGGCCGCCTCGATGAAGGCGCGCAGCCGGGCCGGATCCTTGCGGCCCGGGCGGCTCTCCACGCCGCTGGCCACGTCCACTCCCCACGGCCGCACCCGGCGGATCGCCCCGGCAACGTTGTCGGCGTCGAGGCCGCCGGCCAGGATCAGCCGGTGACCGGCCAGAGGGGCGCCCTCTGCCAGCGACCAGTCGAACACCTCGCCGGATCCGGGCCGCTCGTTGTCGATCATCACCGCGTCGGCGCCGTAGTCGCCCAAGTGCCGCAGGCCCTCATGGCCGGGCGGGAAGACCTTGATCGTGACCGGGACCCGGGCGACCACCCAGGCGGTGTCCTCGGGCGACTCGTGGCCGTGCAGCTGGGCCGCGCCCAGCCGGGCGTCGGAGGTCATCCTCACCACACGCGACGCCATCTCGTTGCGGAACACCCCCACGCTGAGCACGTCGCTGGGCAGGCGCCGGACGATGTCGCGCACCCTGTCCAGCGACATCTGGCGGGGCGACGGCGCGAATACGAACCCCACCGCGTCGGCCCCCATGGCCACTGCCAGCAGCGCGTCGTCCTCGTTGGTCGTGCCGCAGATCTTCACGAACACGCCCCGACGCTACTGCCTGCGGGCTCGGCACGGCCCGATGGTGGCCGGAAGCCGAGCGCACAGGCGCCGATCGCGGAACGAGTGCGCGAGACACGCAACGAGGCCGTGGCCCGAGCGGCCGTGAGCGAAGCGAACAGGAGCGGGGGCGACACCGCTGCAACGCGGCGGGCTCTCACCTGCCTGCGCTCGCTGTCAGCGCAGGGGGCCGCCCCGGCTGCGGATCAGCACCACGAACGGTGACAGCACGAACAGCAGCGCCGACAGCGCCAGCAGGAGCAGTCCGAGCCGCAGGAGCACGAATCCTCCGGCCATCAGCCCGAAGATCGACGCGAAGATTCCCACGACGAACGCGGCCGGCGCTCCCAGGCGCATCCAGCCCGGAAGATCGCCCCCGGTGATGGGACGGTCGTCGATGTCGTCGTCGCGGTCTTCGTGGCCGAGGTAGATGTCGTCGTCTCGCGGCGGGGTCGCACGCCCATCGGCCGGCGCGGCGCTCCGGGGCGGCTGGGGCTGCGGGGGCTGGGAGGCCGGCGAGGGCTGGGTCAGGCGGCGGTCGATGGCGGCACGGGAGCCGGCGTCGGACAGCATCTCCCAGGCCAGGTTGATGCGGCGCATCTGCTCGGTCGCGGCCGGATCGTCGCCCCGCACATCGGGATGGGTGCGCCGGGCCAGGGCCACATAGGCCTGCCGGATCTCCTCGGTGGGGGCGTCGCGGGCCACGCCCAGCACCGCGTACGGGTCCATCCCGCAATGGTAGGGCCGCGCCCCCCTATGCGGGAGCTGCGGCGAACATCGACGCCATGGCCCGCGACGCCCGCCGCTAGCCGCGCCCCTCTATGCGGGAGCTGCGGCGCCCGGCGCGGCCAGCACGGTGGCCGCCAGCCCGGCGACGGTGGCCGCCGCGGGCGGCTCCACCCGCCGATGGACCGGTCCCAGAGCCACGGTCACGGCCGAGTCCGGGTCGGCCGCGGCCGAGGTGATCGCGCCCACCGCCTTGCCGTCGACGGTTATCTCGTCGCCGGGCGACACCTCGCCGTCGCCGCGGATCTCCAGCAGGCGCACCGGGCGGGGCACGTTGCCGCCCCGGCTGTCGATCCGGGCCACCAGCTCCTGGCCGGTGTAGCACCCCTTGGTGAAGCTGACCGACGACTCCACCAGACCTGCGATCTCGGCCGGGATGGTGCGCTCGGTGAGCTCGCGGCCCATGGCCGGCCAGCCGGCCCTGATGCGGGCTGCCTCCAGGTCGCCGGAGCCGTCCACGGGCAGGCCCGGCGGAGGCTCCGTGTTCGGGCCGAGAAGGTCGATCCCGCCGAAGCCGGGCCAGTCGACACTCGACCGGACCTCTGCCTCGACGGTGTCGAGCCACGCCTCGGCGGCCCGCGGCCCGCGTACGGCCAGCATCCTCCACCCGGCGAGGCTCTCGAAGGACACGTCGACCCGCAGCCGGAACCGCTCCAGCCGGGCTGTGAGCGTGTCGCCGAAACCGGCGTCCACGTCGAGCACGAAGCTGCCGTCACCGCCGCGGGTGAGGCGGAACCAGGCGTCGACCTTGCCCTGCGGGGCCAGCACCAGCGACCACGCGGAGGTTCCCGGGGCCACGGCCTCGACGTCCTGGGAGATCTGGCCCTGCAAGTACGCGGCCGCGTCGGCGCCGGTGACGAGAACCGCGTCCCTGGGCACTGGACCGGCAACGATGCCCGTCGTCACCGTGGAACCGCCCTTCTTCTGGCCTGGGTCATCCGTCGGGCCGGGGGCACCGCGGCCAGCAGGGCCCGGGCCTTGTTCACGCACTCGGCGTGCTCCTCCGCGGGCACCGAGTCGGCCACGATGCCCGCGCCGGCCTGCACCGACGCCCGCCCGTCGAGGACCAGCATCGTGCGGATCGTGATGGCGGTGTCGATGTTGCCCGTGAAGTCGATGTAGCCGACCACCCCCGCGTACGGGCCGCGCTTGACCGGCTCCAACTCGTCGATGATCTCCATGGCCCGGACCTTGGGCGCGCCCGACACGGTGCCCGCCGGCAGCGTGGCCCGCAGCACGTCGATCGGCGTGGCCTGCTCGGCCAGCCGCCCCGACACCTGCGATGTCAGGTGCATCACGTGGCTGTAACGCTCGAGGGTCATCATCTCGTCGAGGTTGAGGGTTCCGAACTCCACCACCCGGCCGACGTCGTTGCGGGCCAGGTCGACCAGCATCACGTGCTCGGCCACCTCCTTGGGGTGCTCGGCCAGCTCGGCGGCCAGGCGGCGGTCCTCGGCGTCGGTGCGGCCCCGGCGCCTGGTGCCGGCGATGGGCCGGCTGACCACCTTTCCGTCGAGGAGCTTGACCATGGGCTCGGGCGAGCCGCCCACCACCTCCAGGGGCCCGTGGCGCAGGAAGTACATGTAGGGGCTGGGGTTGACCTGGCGCAGCACCCGGTAGACGTCGAAGGCTTCGGCGTCGAGTTCGAAGTCGAAGCGCTGGGACAGAACCACCTGGAAGACGTCACCGGCGAAGATGTACTCACGGGCGGTCTCCACTGCCTGGGAGTACAACTCCGGGCCCATGGTGGAGGTGGTGTCGACCTCCTCCGGCGTCGTGTCGGCGGCCGGTTCGGGCGGCGACACCAGCGGTTCGTCGAGGGGCTTGGCGCCGTCGGCCGCGATGGCCTCGACCCGTAGCACCGCCTCGTAGTAGAGACGGTCGATGAGCCGGTCGTCGGCGCCGGGGGGAACCAGCACGTTGGAGATGAGGGTGGCCCGCTGGCGCCAGTGGTCGTACACGGCCAGCTCGCCGATCAAGGACATCACCGCGTCGGGATGGCCCGAGTCGTCGGTGGGAACGTCGGGCAGGTGCTCGACCTCGCGCACGACGTCGTAGCCGAGGTAGCCGACCAGGCCGCCGTGCAGCGGCGGCAGCCCCTCGATCGACGGGGCCCGGTAGTGGTCGAGCAGTACTTCCAGCGCGGCGAGCATGCCCCGGTCGCGGGGGATGGCGACCCCGAGACTGCCGGTCACCTCCACCGTGGGTCCCCGGGACACCAGCGTGGCGATGGGGTTGCGGCCCATGAAGGACCACCGGCTCCAGCGCTCGCCGTGCTCCACCGACTCCAGCAGGAAGCCGTCGCCGGGCCCGACCACCCGGGCGAAGGCGGCCACCGGCGTGGTCAGGTCGGCCAGCACTTCCCGCCAGACCGGAACCACCCGGTAGGCGCGGGCCAGCTTGCGGAACTCTTCGGGGGTGGGCTGGATCATGGCACGGCTGCGGCGTCAGCCGCCGCCGGTCGGAGTTGAGCCGTCGAACGCCCGGAAGAAGCATGAGTACGCCCCGGTGTGGCAGGCGCCGTCGCCGTCCTGGTCCACCACGAACAGCAGCGTGTCGCCGTCGCAGTCGTAGTAGGCCTCCCGCACCCACTGCCGCTCGCCCGAGGTCTCGCCCTTGCGCCACACCTCCTGGCGGGAACGGCTCCAGAACACGGTCCGGCCCTCGGCCAGGGTCAGGGCCAGGGTCTCGGCGCTCATCCAGGCCATCATCAGCACCGAGCGGGTCCGGGAGTCCTGCACGATGGCGGGCACCAGCCCGTCGGCGTTGTACTTGACCGCTGCAAGGGCCTCGTCGCCGGCGGTGATCGCCGCTCCAGTCACGCCGCCAGCCTAAGCTCCCGCACCGACAGTTCGTCAGCGACCTTGTCGGCGTCGGCCCACTCGTGGACCGAGTCCACGAGGTCCGACCGTCGATCGGGGCCTCCGGTGAAGCCGTCTGCGCCGCAGCGAGAGTGCCGCCGTATTTCTCCTTGTGATAAGGAGAAATACGGGCTAACTTCTCCGTATTGAAGGGAGAACTATGCCGGAGTCCGTGGCGAACGAGGCTGTGCCCGGGCCGTTGGCCAGGCGTGTGTTCTTCGAGCAGGCGGCGGCACCGCCGGACCCGGAGCCCCCGCTCCCGCTCACGCCGCGGCGCGTCCTGGGACCAGTAGAGCTGGCCGGCAAGGCGACGGCGGTCGTCGGCATTCGCCGGGCGGGCAAGACGACGTTCCTGCATCAGCTGCGTGCCGAGAAGGTCGGGGCCGGCGCGCCCCCACAGAGCCTGCCGATGCTGTCGCTGGAGGACGAGCGGCTCTCCGGACTTGACGCCGTACAGCTCGGCGCCCTGGTCGACGAGTACGCCGACCGACGGACGGCTGCCGGAGACGCCGCGGCGCCGGCATGGTTCCTCGACGAGATCCAGGTCGTGGCGGGCTGGGAGCGGCTCGTTCGCCGCCTGCTCGACGGCGGCGCCAGGGTGTTCGTGTCGGGGTCGTCGGCGGCCCTGCTCTCACGCGAGGTTGCGACGGCGCTTCGAGGGCGGGCCTGGCAGGCGCTGATCCACCCGTTCGGGTTCGACGAGGCTCTGCGCCACGGCGGCGTCGAGGTGCCCCGCGGCCCTGGTTCTGTCGTATGGAGCCGCGGCGAGCGTGCCCGCATCGAGGCCGCCTTCGGCGCATGGTTGGAGGCCGGCGGCTTTCCGGAGGTGCAGGGGCTCGATCCTGCGACTCGGCGGAGGCTGCTGGCGGACTATGTGGATGTGGCCATGTTGCGAGACGTGATCGAGCGTCACGGCGTGAGCAACGTCGTGGGCCTGCGCTGGCTCTCCAGACACCTGCTCGCCAACGCCGGGTCGCTGTTCAGCGTCGAGAGGTTCCACAGGGCGATGCGCTCTCAAGGCATCGCCGTGGCCCGCGACACGGTGCACCAGCACCTGGCGCATCTCGAGGACTGCTTCCTGGTGCGCACAGTGTGGATGGAGTCGCGGTCCGAGCGCCAGCGGATGGTGAACCCGCGCAAGGCGTACCCGGTCGACGCCGGGCTGATCGGCGTGTTCGACCGCAGCGGCCGCGCCAACATCGGCCACGCCCTAGAGACGGCCGTGCTCGTCGAACTGGAGAGGCGCCGTTGCGAGGCGACCTACGTCCGCACGCCGCAGGGCCACGAGGTGGACTTCCTGGCCCGAGGCGACGACGGCAGCGTGGAGCTGATCCAGGTGTGCGCGGACGCGTCGGACGAGGCAACCGCCGACCGGGAACTGCGAGCGCTCGACGGGGCCGGCCGGATGTTCCCGTCCGCTACCAAGCGGCTGTTGACCGCGGCCCGGCGCGGCCTGCCGGCGCGGGCGCCCGCGGACGTGATCGCGCAGCCCGCCTACGAGTGGATGCTCGCATTCCCGGACTAGCGGGAGGCTCATCGGCCTGTTCCGCGGCCCCGGTCCGACCGCATGTCGGCATGTTGTCGGCCGGCTGTGGTGACTCGGGTCGTCAGCCCCTCAGTCCCATCGTGCAGACGATGGTGGGTTCGGTGTCTGTGCCGTCGGCGGCGGGTGGCACGCAGAGCCGGTTGTCGTTGTGGAGGTCGACGACGAGGGCCGCCAGGTCATCGACGCTGCGGTCTCGTACGGCCTTGGCGAGACGTTGGGTGGCGGACTCGTACAAGGGGCGTTCGTTCATGGCATCGTGGGCTGCTTCGAGGTCTGTCTTGGTGAACAGCAGGTTGTCGGTGAAGCTGTCCATCTGGTCGTGCAGTCTGCGCCAGACCTTGCCTCGTACGCCTTGCAAGGCTCCGGTGGCGCGCCCGGCGGGCGTTCGCAGCGGCCCTCCCAGGGCGGCTGCCGTCAGGTCGTGATGATCGTCCAGGCGTGGCGCCGCGGGGGTGTCCGGTTTGCATTCAGCGAGCCGTAGCGCTTCCTGTGGGGTGACTCGGCGGGCTTGGCCGCTCGGTTCCACGAATGCGAAGGCGTCGGCACCGGCGACCGTCTGGGTGTGCACCAGCACGCCGGCGTCGGAGGTGTCGTCGGTGATGTGTCTGGTCGAATAGACGATGTTCGGCAGCGACGCGACCTGCTGGGCGAGGTCGGGGTGGTTGTCGGCGGCGTGCCGCCAGATCTCGTAGGCCATCGACACAGGGTCCACGTCGTCGATGCCTGCGCCTGCCAGCCCGTAGGAGGACGATTCGTCGTAGACGCCGGAGATGATCTGGCGTTCTGTGGCGTCGCCGAAGAATGCTTCGTCGGAGCCGAGAAGCTGGGCGTTCTCGCCGAGGCGTTCACGGATGCGCCCCCGAAGGTTGATCTCGTCCTCGACCGACTGGGCCGGCATCAGCGAGTAGACCAGCACCTCCGCCGAGTTCTGGCCGATGCGGTCCACCCGCCCGGCCCGCTGGACGAGCTTGACGATGGCCCACGGCAGGTCGTAGTTGACGATGATGTGGGCGTCCTGGAGGTTCTGGCCCTCTGAGAGCACGTCGGTGGACACCAGCACCCGCAGTTCGTCGGTCACGCGGGAGCCGCTGGTGACGATGCTGTTCGACTTCGGCGAGAACCTCTGGGCCAGCGCGGTCGGGTTCTCGGAATCGCCGGTGACCACCCCGACAGCATCGACTCCCCGTCGCAGCAGTTCCTCCCACACGTAGCGGGCGGTGTCGGCGGCCTCGGTGAAGATGAGCACCTTGCTGTCGGGGTAGCGGTCGACGAGCAGGCCTTCCAACGCTGCGATCTTGCCGTCGCGCTCAGCGTCCCAGGCTCCGAAGCGGTCGAGCATCTCGGTGATGACTTCCGCATCGTGCTGGAGGTCTTCTGCGAGGTCGTCTCTGAACATGCGGTGCGGTGCCCAGCGGACTCCTTTGGGGTTCTTGGCCTGGAGCTTGTCGTAGGCGCTCGCGGCGGCGGTGTCGTCGTCGGAGTCGAACAGCGCCGTGCCGCCGCCGTCCTCCGGCTCTGTGTCCACCTCCGCGGCCCACAGTGCGTTGTCGACCGAGCCGATGGGCACAGGCAACCCGTTGTCGAATGCGTGTGCGGCCACCAGGTTCCGCAGCCGGTGACGGCGCAGCGTCGCGATGAACGCGGGCCCCGACGACGACAACCGCTTGAACATCGTCACCCTGGTGAACCCGGCCAGGTTGCCTCGGGCCGAGTGCTCGAGGTCGTCCACCAGTCGACGCTCTGCGGGGTTGGACGGCTCGAACCCGCTGTCGGTGTAGTCGCCGAGCCGGTATCGAGGCAGCAGCAGGTCGCGGATCGAGTCCAGCGTGTCGTCCGACGCCATCGCATAGGCGGGGTCGTCTTCGGCCAGGGTCCGTTCGGTGGGCATCGCCACCCGCTTCGGGAAGTAGAACCGTCTGCCGGTCTCGAACTCGAGGTAGCGGCGTCCGTCCTCGTCTTCGAGCGCGTAGTTGTCCTCGACGAACCGGCGGGTCCGGCGCACGAGATACTGCGACATCAACGCCTGCCAGTCCCCGAGATGCTCAGACCGCTTGAACGCGCCCAGTGTCGAGGTCAGACCGTTGCACATCAGCTCGAAGTTCGCGGCGCCGACCTCAGCGATGGCCCGCTCCGGTCGCAGGCCCAGGTCGGTGTCGGGCCGGACGAACAGCGCCAACTGCGAGGCGAGGTCACCGAGCTCCTTGTTGTAGGGGGTCGCGGTCAGCAGCAGCGTCCTGGAGTCGTTGTCGGCGATGTAGCTCTGGAGAACCCCGTGGTCGCGGCGTCTGTCGCTTCTGAGGTTGTGGGCCTCGTCGATGATCACCAGCCGGTGCCGGCGAGCGTTCGGCAGGCTCTTGTGAACCATCGACAGCGACTCGACCCTGCCGCGCACCTCGTACTCGTGCAGGTACGACTCCCACATCTCGGTGAGGTTCTTCGGGCACACCACCAGCGTCTCGAAGCCCTGCTCCTCCTGAAGCAGCCGCGCCACCGCCGTTCCGACGAGGGTCTTGCCCAGCCCGACCACATCACCGACCATCGCGCCGCCCTTCTGCATCACGATGCGGGCGGCGATCTTCACAGCCGCGGCCTGGAAGTCCAGCAGCTTGTCCTGCATCGACGCGGGCAGGCCGTACTCGATCAGCCCTTCGCGGGCCTCCTTGGACAGGTGGTAAGCCATCTTCAGATACACCAGGAACGGGTCGAGCTGGTCCTCCGACGCCCACGACTCATGCAGCGACTCGGCCAACTCGGGCATCGCGTCGACGGTGAACGGGTCGTTCCAGCGGTCCTCGAACCAGCGGGCCAGCTTCCCGGTGGAGTCGCCGTCCACCACATCGACGTTCAGTTCGCCCTGCTCGCGCAGCCCCGCCACCGTCAGATTGGACGATCCGACATACCCGACACGCGGAGCGGCGGTGTCGTCACGGTGACAGAGGTACAGCTTGGCGTGCAGCCGATGCGCGGTGTGCACCCGCACCTGCACGTCGCCCGCCTCGATCTGGCGGAGCAGCGCCCGGAGCGCGGTCTCGTCGCCCTCGGTGGGCAGCCCGACCTGCAACTGTTCCCGATACTCCGAGACGGTCTCTGCCTTCAACCGGGCCGCGGTGCGGTTGTCGACCGGATCGGGCCGACGCATCCGCGCCAACCGGCGCATCTCCTCGGCCGGAGCCTCATGGATGCCGACCAGTATCCGAGCCTTCGGCCCCTCGGCGCGCTCCGGCAGCGCGTCCACCGCGTCGGCCAGCAATCTCCAGCCCCGCAGATTGAAGTAGCCGATGGCCGCATCCAGCCGAAACGACGACGCCAGAGTCGCCAGAAGCTCGCGCTCGGTGTCGAGTTCGATGTTGTCGAGGATCAGCGGCACGCCGGGCGACCTCCGGCATGAGCCAGTCCTTGCGCAGTGTCTGCACACGACATTGCGCGATCCACGCATCGGAAGGCGCGCGAACGGGGCTGCCACAGCGGCGCGGCGGGTGCAGCTGCGCCCGTTCCCGCGTCGGAGCGGCGCCGTCGCTCGCCGGGTGGTCCCGCGTTAGCGTTGAGGCCGTGGCCCGAACTCCGACCACCGCCGCTGCGCACGCTGCCGGCGTCGCTGCGCGCCTGGCCGACGGGATCTACTCGGTCTCTCAGGCGGCGGCCATCGTGGGCAGGGACGGCCGAGCCACACGCGAGCAGCTGCGGCGATGGCTTGCGGTGATCATCGCCCCGACCGGCGGGCCGCACTCCATCGAGACCATCAGCTTCCTCGATCTCGTGAGCCTCGAGACTGTGCGCCGCTTCCGGCACCAGGGAACCTCGCTGCAGAAGGTCCGCAAGGTGGTCGATGCTCTGCGTACCGCCGAGCCGGACGTCGTGCGGCCCTTGGCTCACCGCTCGTTCTTCACCGACGGCACCAGTGTGTGGGCCGACGTGGTGGGACGCACCGAGGAGGTCGTGGGCCGCAACCGCCGGCAGATGGTGCTTCGGGACGCCGTACGGACCTTCGCAGACGAGATCCGCTTCGTGAACGATGAGGCCGCGGCCTGGGACATATCGCCGTGGGTCGGCATCGATCCTTCCGTGTGCTTCGGAGCGCCGACGGTTCGCGGGACCCGAATACCGGTCAAGACGATTCTTGCCAACCTGGCCGACGCGACCGAACAGGAGGTCGCCGACTGGTACGAGTTGAGCGTCTGCCAGGTGAGAGGCGTTGCCGGGTTCGCCGTCTAGGCCCGGCGGGGTCCGCTTCTGTCTCGACGCGAACCTCTCCTTCCGGGTCGCGGAGGCCATCGATCCGAACGTCGCCGATGTCATCCATGTCTCACGCATCACCGCACTCGCTTCTGCTGCCAGAGGCCGGTCGGACGCGTCCGATGAGGACGTGGCCCGCTGGTGCGCGACCCACGAACGGGTGCTGGTCACATGCGACGACGACTTCCGTGGCCGCACGGCTCGCACGTCAGGGCTCACCGAACTGGGTCTTGAGGTCATCGTGTTCGTTGCCCAGATGCGCGGGCTTCGCAATCAGACCGACACGATCTCCCGCAGAGTGAACGCCTGGCAGGATCAACTCGGCGCGCTGCCCTACGGTCCGCGTGCTTGGGTCCAATACTCACGGGGCCGCCTACGCCTCGACAGGTGATCCCGCGCGCAGCGCAAGCCAAGAACTCAGCAGCCAGAGGATCCGGGCCCGACCACCGGGTACGGGAATACGCCTGACTCGGAGCAGGTTTGTTCATCATTCCTTGTTGCCGAAGACCATGCGATCCCGCAGGTTCCCGGCCGCCTCGAATGCGTCCTCTATGCCCCAGGCCTTGGCCAGAAGCCAGTCGGCCCGGTCGGTGATATACCGAAGCTTCAACATGTTGTACCGGCCGACCTTGACACCAGCCTTCTTCATCCAAGAGAGATCACGTGGCATTTCCTCTTGGAGGATCCTTGACAGTTCCAGCAGAATCACGAGTTCCATGTCACCGGTGTCGCGCTTGGCCAGCCGTTCGATGTCACCCGGGAACGCTGCAAGCGTGCTGCGGGTGACATGGAACTCGTCCGAGTAGGTCAACCACCACAGATATCCCCAGCGGCCCGCTAACATCAGCAGGACAAGATCGCGTTCGGCAGCAGACCGAAAATACAGCCAACCAGTTTGAGAACTCCGTGTCGTCGCAGGCTCTCCAGTCGTGGGATCAACTGTCGGTGGCTCCCTGACGTATGTCCCGAGCTGATAGAGCGCCGTCGTCTTGAACCCCAATTGATGTGAGAAGGCCGTCTTGCAAATCGATGACGACAAACGTCGGTTGGTGCTTACGGTGGCTTCAATTGCACCGCAAATGGCGGGATCAACAAATGGCCAAGTTGTCTTCGGTATTGCGGTCAGCAATGACCCCGTGAGCGTCGCATATTCGAGCGCATCAAACAATGTAGAGCGGGCATCGCCCTGCCACCGATTCATTCGTGTCGTGCGAATCATGCACCGATGGTCCGAGTCCAACGTTTGCTTGCTTGCCACCACAATTGAGTTTCTTGGATTCGCTCCCGTGAACAGTCCCATGCGACCGGACCAGTAGCTGGAGATCCACATTGAGGCAAGGGTGGAGGCAAGCCATGTTCGGAGGGGTTCAAACTTCCAGCTGAAGCATAGAGAATGCATTACTATCATGGCGAAGCGGCCTTGATTGTTGAGCAGGGTTGACGCTCGCTCCATGCAGACTGCGTAGAGGTCGGGGCACTTCTGGGTCTTGTATCCGACCCAGGTGTAGTCGGTGACGAGGCTCTTCTTGATGTAGGGCGGGTTGCCGATCACGACGTCGAAGCCGCCGTTGCGCCACACGCTCGGGAACTCCACGAACCAGTGGAACGGCTGATGCGACTCGATCCACTTCGCGAGGGGAGTCGTGCCGCGGATGCTGTGCAGCAACTCGTGGCAGCGCTGCCGGGCGTCGTCGAACCTCGCCGCGAGAGCCTGCTTGGCGGCCGCCGCGTCAGGCCCGGACGCCTGCGACTGGTCGGCCACGAACCGGTCGTACGCCTCGCCCGTCTCCGCGGCCAGCGTCTCCATCCCGGCGATCTCGCCACCCAGGTCGAGCCGTCCTCCGCCCAGGCGACTGCGGGCGTCCTCGGCGTCGGCGATGCCGACCAGGAGGTTGCCGCACTTGATGTTGAAGTCGAGGTCGGGCAGGGGCTCCAGGTCATCCACGCTCTCGATCTGGGCGGCGAGTTTCAGGAACAGGCGCAGCTTGGCGATCTCGGGGGCCTCGTGCATCAGGTCCACGCCGAACAGGTTGTGCAGGCAGATCGTCTTGATGAGCCAGTAGCGGCTGCTGGGATGAGTCCGGGACTCGGCCGTGAAGTCCGGTACCGGTCCGCCCGAGTCCTCAAGCTCGTTGGCTCGGGCCAGAACCTCCGCATACAGCGGCTCCAGCACGTCGAGCGCGGCGAACAGGAACGCACCCGAGCCGACCGTCGGGTCGCACACCGTGAGAGAGCGCAGCACCTCGAACGCCGTCTCGCACTCGGCCGCGTCGGCGAGCTGGCTCATGTAGTCGCGCAGCAACTCCGGCAGGTCGAGGTTCTCGGTTATGGCGTCGTCGATGCTCCAGTCACGCTGCGCGTCCGACAGGCGGGCGAGCTGGCTCCGGTAGCGCTCCCGCC
>Ga0209020_1000104_pt1 | contig 110279 bp, 105 predicted proteins | sample PinacodermBB_FD_187298 | JGI IMG/M metagenome (GOLD analysis project Ga0209020, IMG submission 187298) | Host-associated microbial community of the marine sponge Aplysina aerophoba from Gulf of Piran - sponge pinacoderm, lysed by bead... | ecosystem: Host-associated > Porifera > Sponge >... | reverse complement strand
TGTTGTCGCTGAGAGTCCAGTTGAAGTAGAGGTGGTAGGTCGTGTTCGCTTCGAGAACTGTGCCCGCTGGAGCTGTGAAAGTCTCAGCATAACGGCCGGTACCCCGGGTGGGACTGAAAGGGTTCGCAAAGTCGGCGATTTTCGTGTCGAGCGCCCCGCTGTTGTCGGACCACAACGAAATGCTGAAAGCACTCCGAGCAGCAAAACGTAAACCTCCAAAATATCGTAAGGTTGCATCAATGTCGGTCAGTCTGTAACCCGAGGGGTGGCTGCCGGTCGTGAACGCCTGAGACACCCTGTGAGTCTGCAATCGTTCCGCGCTGACGGTACTGAACGTCTGCCCCGTGTTGGACACGAACGTGGCCGGCGCGACCGGCGCCCCCTTCACCGCGAACTGCATCGCATAAGCCTGGCTTGACGCTTGAGACCAGTCCGGCGAGGAAGGGTCGAGTCCACCAACTTGAAAGGCGTCGTCCGCGATGCTCCAACCGGTCGCCGCGCCCGCATCCTCCGCCGCTAGTTCAGTCGTTCGCCACTCCAGGCGGTTTGCGGCCACCGAGTCCGGCGCGCCGAGCAGCACATGGTAGGTCGTGCTCGCCGTCAGCGTCGTGCCCTCCGGCGCAGAAAAGGAATTGACTCCGGACACCAACGTTGACGGGCCCGTCAGGTCGGCGACCTTCGACCCCGGGTCGCCGCTGCTGTCCGACCACAACTGCGCAACCACCGCGGCGCGGTCGGTGGCCGTGAATGCGGCTGAGACAAAAAGATCGAGATCTATGCTGGTCAGCGTGTAACCCTCGGCGGCGGCGCCGGTCGTGAAGGCATTGAGATAAAAGTCCCCGATGAACCCTCCCAGTGACTGGGATGTACCGTCGCCGTGCGACGTGTTGGACACCAGCGTCATCGTTGCGGTAGGCGTCACCTCGCCCAACTTCAGCACACCCGCTGAGGTGTGGGCACTGAATTGGAAATTGCCTTCCACCTCGTATGTGACATCGTTCGTCAAAGAGCCGATCTCCAGAAACTTCTGGGCCAGCTCCGCAGAGGTCGCTGATCGTCTGTGTTGGCCGGATCCCCACATCCAATCGCCCGCCTGGTCGCCGTCGGTGTTCGGGTCGTTGTCCTTGACCCGCCATGCAAGACTCGCAATCCCATACACTGTGAGGTCGTCCCAGTCGCCCCAAGTGAGGATGGCCTTGCCGTCGCCGGGCGTCAACGCCACGTCGTTGGGCAGCACGCCCGTTGCCGCGTCCGCGGCGGAGGCGGGTTGGGCTGGGACGGCTGTGAGCACGGCGGCGGCCAGTGCCAGCGCCAGGCCGGCGATGACGCTGCGGGCGCCCGGTCTGCGCTCGGGCCGGGTCGTGGCGCGCCGGCGGGGCGCCGGGTCGAAGGTAGCGGGTTGGTTGCTGTGCCGGGGGTTGGCGGGCATGGCGTTAGGGGGCTCCTCGGGCGGGTTATCGGGGCGCGGGCTGGTCGGGACAGGTGCGGGCGGGGATGGTCGCGGGGTCGGGGGCTGTCACCGGCACGCCTCTGCGGGGATGGACGCGGGGGCGGCGGCGCCGGTGAGCGGCGTGCCGCCGGCGGTGCAGATGCCGCCGGCGTCGCACGGGTGGCCGGCGGCGAGCGCGAGCGTGACCGGGGCCGTGGCGTTCGTGGGGGCGAGGGTGACGGTGTAGCTGTAGGCGGGCTCGCCTGCGGCGGCTACGGGTGTGACGGCGGTGACGGCCGCGTTGCGGGCTTGCAGCGACGGCGAGGCGGCGGTGAAGTCGGCGACGGGCTGGTTGAACGTGACCACTGCCTCGGGGCGGTCACCGGGGCCGGTGTGGAACCGGGCGGCTGTTCGGGCTCGGGCGGTGAGGGGTCGGGGCTGGGGGGCGAGCGCCCAGCCGGCCATGGCGGTGACGCGCACCTCCTGTTGGGGCAGCTGCGGGTGCCACAGCAAGGTGAGCTTCTCGGCGCCGGTGGCGGGGTCCACCAGGGTGGCCGAGGCGACGTCGTCGGCGGGCCACGGCGGGCCGTCGGGCGGGTTCTGTATCTCTGCGCCCCAGGAGACGAGCCAGTCGCCGCCCTCGAGGCGCTCGACCTGGCCGGTGGCCCAGCCGATGCGCTCCGCGGCGCCGCCCAGGGAGTGCTCGCGCACATAGACCGCCTCGCCGCTGTCGAAGTCGAGCTGGTACTCCACCGCCCTGGAGTAGGTGCGGTCGGGACGCAGCAGGTTCTCGCCGGTCCAGGGGTCGACCGAGCAGTTGGCGCCGTTGTCATAGAGCAGCAGCCGGCCCTGCGGCGACACCGAGGCGGCGTGCTGGCCGCAGAACTGGCGCTGCGGGTCGCCGACGATGCGCAGCGGGGCCGGGCCGGGCCGCGGCGACGCGAAGCCGGGGTGGCCGTAGTTGGTGGGGCCGACCCGCCAGTTCACCTCGCCGGTGGCCGGGTCGATGCCCAGGACCTGGTTGCAGCCGCGGAAGCTGGCCACGATCTCGCCGTTGTACACCCCGATCGAGTTGATCTGCCCCCAGCCGGGACTGCGGGGCGGGAAACGGTGGTGGGTGCAGTCCTCCAGCGCCATGTGGTCATAGGAGTTCCACGTCAACAGCGGCTCGCCGTCGGGGGTGACGACCTGGATCGCCGAGTCCGCCGACTCGGTCTCGGGGCCGAACCGGTCTCCGTCGGCGTCGGGGAACGTCAGATGGCTGAAGTCGCGCACCGCCGGCTCGAACGCCATCAGCAGGTAGCTGCCGTCGTCGAGCACCCGGAAGTCGTGGGTGCCGGTGCGGGTGAGCGGCGCTGCGGTGAGCACCTCTTCGTCGATGATCTCGAGGTCCTCGTCCAGGATCACGTGGCGCGGGTACGGCGCCCTGATCGTGTACGAGTAGCAGAACTCGCCGTCGCCGCAGTCGGGGTAGAACCGGAACGACGCCCGGGCGTCCTCCGGGGCCAGCTCGATGTGGCGTCGCACCACGCCGTTGCTGTCGAGGATCAACAGATCGGTGTTGCGGGCCACCAGGAGCAGCTCCTCGGTCGCCCCCGGCGAGGACTGCACCGTGAACGGCTCCATGTCCGCCGCCAGGCAATGCACCACATAGCGGGTCTCCGCGCCCGAGCCGTCGCCGCTCGTGACCGAGACCACCACGTCGCTGTCGCGGCCCACCGGCACCGCCGCGGCGACCTGCCGGCCCGCGCCGGGATTCGGGTACACCACCCCGTCGACCGCCAAACGGCTCGCCCCATCAGCCGCCGCGAAGCTCAGCGTCATCACGTCGTCGTCGGCGCAGCCCACCGAATAGTGCAGCGTCCGCGCATCGAAACCCGGACGCTGCAAGCGCCAGAGCGCCAACGCATCCACACCGCCGCCCGCATCCGAACCGCCCCCATCCGAACCGCCCCCATCCGAACCGCCCGCATCCGAACCGCCCGCATCCGAACCGCCCGCCGATGCGGCGTCGGCGGCGGCATCGGAGTCGCTGGTGGACACCGACAGAGCCGACAGCAGACCGGCCAGCACCACGCTGTGGAACGCCGCGGCGGCGGTCTTGTCCGAGCCGTGGCGGTCGCTGTAGACGGCGGTGACCCGCAGATGCTCGCCCGCGTCGGCCGCGGACGGCACATACACACCAGCCGCGGCGCCCTCGATCGGCGCCCAGGCGTTGCGGCCCGCCGAGCGCTCCCAACGCCAACCCACCTCCCCCGACACCGAATCGGGATCGCTCAACGCCGCAGCGACCGGCTCGCCCACCCGCGGCCTCGCCGTCGACAACGAGACCTCGCCCGCCTCGTCGACGTCGGTCACCGTCACCGCCACCGCCACACTGGCCGCCGCGCCGCCCGGCGCCGAAGCGGCCACGGTCACCTCATAGACATTGTCGGCGTCCGCGTCCCGGGGAGCCTCGAAGTCGGCCGCTGTGGGCCAGCGCTGCGGCCCGACCGGCGCCGACCGCAGACGCAGCGCCCCCGGCGGATCATCGATAGTGAAATGCGCGGCGTCGCTGCCGGCCAGGCGCCACCGCACCTCGTCGGGATCCGCCGGCGGCAAAGCCCAATAGGTCGCCACCCGCCCGTAGTCGTTCTCGGCGACGCTGACCCGCGACGGCCCCCACACCCCCGACATCTCCACCGCCTCGACCAGGCCCGCCGCCGGCCCGCCGCCCGCAGCCGCGCTCCCAGCCGCCGCCGGCTGTGACGCGGCCGGCGCCACAACAGCCGCCGCCGACACCAGCATCACAACCCAGGCGCGGCCGGCCCGAGCCCGGCGCCGGTCACCCATCACGCTCCCCTGGCGGGCAGCGCGCAATCAGAGCGTCGCGAGAATTCCGAGAGAGAGAGAGAGAGAGAGAGAGAGAGAGAGAGAGAGAGGCACGCCCGGACCCGCCAAGGCGAGGCGATCCACGGCCGCGGGGAGGCCCGCAACAGGCCAGATCACGTCAACGTCGATGAGTTCCATCAAGTGCCCAATACTAGCAAAACGATCGCACCACCCGATCCCTTCGCAGAACGCACCAGTCATATGCATGCTCCACAACGTGTGCGCAGCCGACGGCTGGACCGACTAGTCGCCGTCCGAAGACCCAGCAACGAGCGCCTTGCCGACCCTACTCCCACGTCTCCAGATCAACCAGCGGCTCCTCGCCCGGCAGACACGCCGACGGCAACTCAGGATCAGGCTGGGGGCATCAGACCGGGACGGGCGACGCCGCGGTGAGCTTGATGAGCAATAGATACTCAGGGGAGCATGTCGAGCACAGTCTCAGCGATTGCCTGACCCAGCAGCGGCGGTACAGCGTTGCCGATCTGCTTCGCAATCTGAGTCCGTGTGCCGGCAAAGGAAAAGTCGTCGTCAAACGACTGAAGCCTTGCTCCCTCACGCAAGGTGAGCGCACGGTCCTGGAACGGGTGGATGCACTTGTTGGAAGCGGGATGCACAAAGTTGACCGTGAGGGTGACAGCAGGTTCGTCCGGATCGAGACGCGAGTAGCACGACGAGAATCCCGACGTGATCAGGTGTTGCGGTGAGCGCCTCGGGCAGCTTCGGCTCGTCGCACGCGAACAGATCCGGTTGGTCCGTCGGCGGTGGCGGCGCGAGCCGTCTCGCGCGGTCGCGGACCCCGATCGTCTTGAACTCCCCTGCATGGGTGGGGGAAGGAAACTTCGCTCGAACGCCGTGTTGTGCGCCGATCATCACTAGGCGCTCCCGCTTCTGGGGAACACCGAAGTGTGCAGCGTTGATAATCCGCCAATCCGACGTGTAACCGAGCCCATCGAAGCACTCCTGCATCTGCTCGATCGTGGCGCTCCGGTTGTGCGTGGCCAAGCCCACCACGTTCTCCATGACAAACACGCGGGGTCTGAAATAGTTGACGTGGCCGGCGAACTCCTCGAAGAGCGAGTTGCGCGGGTCATCCTCCTTCGCTGAACGAAACGGCCGAATCGACGAGAAGCCCTGGCACGGAGGCCCGCCCACGATGACATCCACCTCAACCTGCTGAGGTCGGCCTTGGGGGAGAACTCCGGCGGAATCTACCGGAGCAGCGGCCCCCACCAGTTTCCTGACCTCCTTTCAGAGTCTGACACCTCGCAAGACTTGGAGATCAAGATTGCCCTCGGAAAGAACAGCCCCAAGGGCCACTTACCCAAAGAGGGAGCGCACCTCATCTGTCGCTACGTCCTCGGTGGCCGCGAGGGCGACTACTCCCGCGGGGATCAAGGCAACGTCGTGTGGATTTGGGAAATGCGACTTGGAGAACTGTCCGAAGACGATTTCAGGTTGTCTAACACGCCTGGCGACTCAGGCAAGACGGCAGTGGTAGGAGCCGACGCCCTGAAACGCCTCACTTGCGTCTATTTCGACCGGCGATTCAGTCCCGTCGCCAGACCTCTGCCTGGCCACGATTAGGTCCCGGACGGCCGGGAGCCTCTCGGACGGCTTCGACTACCCCCAACGCACTCATGTGCGGTCAGTGCTCAAACCCGCATGATCGCGTTCTTGTAGTGTCTAATGCGCTCTTGTAGGGATAAGTGTGCTATTGTAGGCAACGATGTCGGAATCCCTGCTCGGACCAGGTGACCTCAACCCGTTCTCACCCGACTTTGGACAGACCCCCGCCCACCTAGTGGGCAGGGACGGCCTCACGCGATCCCTGGGCACCGGTCTAGCGTCCGGCCCCACCGCGAGAAACTTCACCAGCCTCCTGATGGGGCCACGCGGATCGGGAAAGACCGTGGTCCTCACCGAAATGGAGCAACGCGCGGCTGCAAGCGGGTGGATCGTCATCTCGCTCGACGCGTCGACGCCCGGCATCCTGGACAGAGTGCGCCAGTCCGTCACGCATACGTGGACAGAATACGAAGGAGCCGACGCCGCGGATCCCGACAGGGACCGCCCTGGCCGCTGGTCGGGCACCACGCTCGGCCCAGTCGGGCTGCAGCGGTCCGTTCTCTCCGAGGTGCGACCCGAATGGGACGCGCGCCACCTCCTGACGAAGCTGGCGGAGCACGCGCAGCAGGCCGACACATCAGTACTCATGACCATCGACGAGATGCAAAGCGGTGATCGCAACGAACTGCGCCGCCTCTCGGCTGACCTGCAACACATCACCAAGCGGGCGCACCTGCCACTGGCGGTCATGTCGGCCGGCCTCTCGGAAATGAACCACACCCTGTTGCTGGACAAGAAGATGACCTTCTTCCGCCGCTGTGCGAGATTCGACATGCCGGGACTGTCGGCCGCCGACATCATCGCCGGCCTGCGCATCCCAGTCGCGGAGTCGGGGGGGAGCATTGACAGCGACGCGCTCGACTTCGCTGCACAGGCATGCGGTTCATTGCCCTATGAGATGCAGTTGATCGGCTACCACGCATGGACGATCGCAGGCGCTCCGCGACACCCGATCCAGACGGAGGCCGTGAGGCATGCCTGCGATCTGGCCAGTCAGTCGGTGCTAGATGATCTCGTGGTGCCGGCATGGCACGACCAGTCCCGATCCCACCAAGAGTTCTTGGGCGCAGTGGCCGACGCCGGCGGACAGGCTCGACCCGAGCAGCTCGCGGCATGCCTCGACTACAACTTCGTCACGCTCTCGGAGATATCCGAACGCCTCATCGCCTGCGGCTACCTGGCCGAAGCGAACGACGGCACATTGAGCCTCACCGACCTCATGCCCGTGGGCGCCATCCAAGGAATCATGGAATCTCGCCGCCGCTTCCAAATCGCCGGCGGACCGTCCACCGGCTCATCCGATGGACGAGGCAAGCGAGTCTCATCGGACCGCTGCGAGGAGTACATGCCCCGGGCGAAGGCGCACTGCGTCCTCCCGAGAGGACACAGTGGGGGTCATCGCTCTGGAGCGCGCCGTCCGAGGCGCCGGCAGTAGCGCAGCAGCCTGCACCGCCTGTCTCGCTCGAGCGTCCGGCATGCCTGGACAATGAGTCGCCATGAGGAGGCGGCTTGCGGCGGCGCTGCCGGCGCCTGTGGGCGGTCAGGCGCGGCGGCGGTGGAGCTCGACGGCGGCCACGACGCGCTCGAACACCTCGTCGGGGGTGCCCACGCCGTCGACGGTCGCCAGCAGCCCGCGTGCATCGAACCAGTCGAGCAGGGGCGCGGTCTGCTCCTCGTACAGCTCGAGCCGGCGCCGGATCGCCTCCAGCGTGTCGTCCGAGCGGCCCCGGTCCAGCATCCGGGCGGTGACCACGTCGATGGGAACCTCGATGTTCACGGCCACGTCGAGACGGTGGTCCAACCCGCCCAGGATGGCCTCGAGGGCATCGGCCTGGTCGCTGGTTCTCGGGAAGCCGTCCAGCAGCACCCCGCCGGCTGCGATGTCGGCGCAGGACAGGCGGTCGCGCACGATGCCGTTCATTATGTCGTCGCCCACCAGACTGCCGGAGTCCATGACCGCCTGCGCCTGCCGGCCGAGCTCGGTGCCCTCGGCCACCGCGGCCCGCAGCACGTCGCCGGTGGAGAGATGGATGCAGCCGAACGTCTCAGTGAGGCGCTCCGACTGCGTTCCCTTGCCCGAGCCCTGACGGCCCAGGATCACCATGCGGAGGGGAGCCATCAGCGACTACTTGAGGAAGCCCTCGTAGTTTCTCATCATCAACTGGCTGTCGATCTGCTTCATCGTCTCGAGGGCCACACCGACGGCGATGAGCAGCGAGATGCCTCCGAAGGCGAGATTGAACGCCGCCGCGCCCGCTCCGGCGGTCACATCGGTGCCGATGGTCACTGCCACCAGGATGGTGGGGACCAGCGCCACCGCCGCGATGAACAGCGAGCCGGGCAGGGTGATGCGCGACAGGATCCTCGCCAGATAGCGCTCGGTCTGGATGCCGGGGCGGATGCCGGGAATGAAGCCGCCCTGCTTGCGGATGGTGTCGGCCTGCTTCACCGGGTCGAAGGTGATGGCGGTGTAGAAGTACGCGAACCCGATGATCATCCCCCCGTAGAAGAGCATGTACACCGGGCTGGTCGGGAGAGTGAGATGGTCGTTGACGAAGTTCTGGATGCTGCCGCCGATGCCGCCGTCGGGCATGGCCGCCCCGATCAGGGTGGGCAGGTACAGCACCGAGCTGGCGAAGATGATCGGGATCACGCCCGACTGGTTGACCTTCAGCGGGATGTAGGTGCTCTGGCCGCCGTACATGCGCCGTCCCACGACCCGCTTGGCGAACTGCACCGGGATGCGGCGCTGGCCCTGCTCCACGAACACGATGCACACCATCAGGATGACCGCCACCACGATGAAGCCGGTCAGGGCATCGACCCCGTGGTTGACGTATACCTCGGTGAGCTGGGCCGGCAGCGACGACACGACGCTGGTGAAGATCAGCAGCGACATGCCGTTGCCGATGCCCCGCTGGGTGATCAGCTCCCCCATCCACATCAGCAGGGCGGTGCCGGTGGTGAGCGTCAGGACCACCACGAACACCACCCAGACGGTGAAGTCGGGCAGCAGGTCGATCCCGCCGACCAGCGCGCCGCTGTGGAACAGGAACGCGAAGCTGGTCGACTGCAGCAGGGCGATGCCGACGGTGAGGTAGCGGGTCCACTGGGTGATCTTGCGCTGCCCCACCGCTCCCTGCTGCTGCCACTGCTCGATGCGGGGGATCACCACGCCCAGGATCTGCATGATGATCGATGCGGTGATGTAGGGCATGATGCCCAGCGCGAAGATGGCGAACTGGGTGAGCGCGCCCCCCGAGAAGAGCTGCATGAACCCGAGGATCCCGCCCGACGTGTTGGCCTGGTCCCGCAGCAACTGGACCGCGTCGGTGTCCACGTAGGGCGCCGGGATGAAGGCCCCCAGGCGGTACACGCCGAGGATGAACAGGGTGAACAGGATCTTGTTGCGCAGATCCGGGATCCGGAACATGTTGAGAACCCGGTTCAGCACAGCCCGCTCACTCTCCCGCTCAGGTCATCCTCCCGGGTCCTCACAGCACTCTCCGGATCAGCGGTTGGTGTGCTGGTTGTAGCTGCCGTGCGGCGGCCGGCGGTCGCCCCACGGCAGCGGCAGGATCTCGACGCTGCCTCCGGCCGCCGTGATGGCCGCCGCGGCGCTCTCCGACACTGCGTGGGCCTGTACCCGCACCGCTCGACGGAGTTCGCCGCGGCCGAGCACCTTCACCAGCGCCTTCTTGGCCACGAGGCCCCGCTCCCGCAGTATCTCGGGCGAGACCTCGTCGAGCCCGGACTCCTCGATGGTGTCGAGGTTTATCGGCTGGTACTCCACCCGGAAGGGGTTGGTGAAGCCGCGCCACTTGGGGACGCGGCGCAGCAGCGGCATCTGCCCGCCCTCGAAGCCGACTGGCACCTTGCTGCGGGCCTTCTGGCCCTTCATGCCGCGGCCCGCGGTCTTGCCGCCGCGCCCGCCGATGCCGCGGGCCACCCGCTTGGGGCGCTTGCGCGACCCGGGATCGGCTGTCAGGTCATGCAGCTTCGTCACCCGTCCACCTCCTCGACGGAGACCAGGTGGGGAACCCTATCGATCATGCCGCGGATCTCGGGGCGGTCGGGCAGCGTGTTGCTCCTGCCTATCCGTCCCAGGCCCAGGGCCCGCAGCGTACCGCGCTGCTTGGGCTTGGTGCCGATGGTGGAGCGAGTCTGGGTCACCAGCAGGGCCATCACTCCTCCTCCGCCCCGTGGTCCTGCTGGGCGGCCGCGGCCCGGTCGACGCGGGTGGCCTGATAGGCGTCCCACAGGCCCTTGGGGAGGAACTCCTCGGGGTCCAGACCCCGCATGCGAGCGACCTCGTCGGGGCGGCGCAGCGCCTGCAGCCCGCTGATGGTGGCCCGGGCGACGTTGATGTGGTTGGCCGAGCCGAGCGACTTGCACAGCACGTCGCCGATGCCCGCCTCCTCCAGGATGGCCCTGGCCGCACCGCCCGCGATCACGCCCGTGCCGGGGGCCGCGGGCTTGAGCAGCACCCGGCCGGCGCCGGTGGTGCCGATCACCGGGTGCATGATGGTCGTGCCCGCCATCGCCACCTCGAACACGTTGCGCCTGGCCTCCTCGGTGCCCTTCTGGATGGCCAGCGGCACCTCCTTGGCCTTCCCGTAGCCGAGGCCGACCCGGCCGGCCCCGTCGCCGATCACCACCAGAGCGGTGAACGAGAAGCGGCGGCCGCCCTTGACGACCTTGGCCACCCGGTTGATGTTGATCACCCGCGACTCTCGAAGCTGCGGGCCCGTCGTGCGCTCCTCGGCCATCAGAACTCCAATCCGGCAGAGCGCGCCGCGTCGGCGAGCTCGGCCACCCTGCCGTGATACCGGTAGCCGCCCCGGTCGAACACGGCGGCCTTGATGCCGGCCTCCTGGGCCCGCTCCCCGATGAGCGTCCCGACCGAGCGGGCCGCAGCCACATTGCCTCCCGGAACCGAGCGCAGCCCGGCCTCGAGCGTGGACGCCGAGGCCACGGTCGTGCCCGCCTCGTCGTCTATGAGCTGGACCGAGATGTGCCTGCTCGACCGGAAGACCGACAGCCGGGGGCGCTCGGCCGTGCCGCGCACCTTCTTGCGGACTCGCCGGTGACGGCGGATCCGGCTCTCCCGGCGCCTCTTGGCCTGATCAACCATGGCTACTTCGCCGCCTTCCCGGCCTTGCGCTTGACGCGCTCGTCGATGTACCGGATGCCCTTGCCCTTGTACGGCTCGGGCGGGCGCCACTTCCTGATGTCGGCGGCCACCTGGCCGACGAGCTGCTTGTCGATGCCCTTGACGAGGATCTGTGTGCGCTGGGGCACCTCGAACTCCACTCCCTCGGGGGCGGTGATCTTCACGGTATGGCTGAAGCCGAGGGCCAGCTCGAGCGACGCCGGGGTGGACTCGGCGACCCGGTAGCCCACGCCCTGGATGCGCAGCTCCTTGCTGAACCCCTGGCTCACCCCGGTGACCATGTTCTGCACCAGCGACCGGGTGAGCCCGTGCAGTGCCTTGCTCCGGGCGGTGTCGTCGGGGCGCTCGACGAGCAGCGAGCCGTCGGCTGAGCGCACGGTGATCTCACCGGGGAGCTCCCTGCTGAGCGTTCCCTTGGCGCCCGTCACCACGACGGTGCGGCCATCGACGGCCACGTCCACCCCGCTGGGGACGGCGATGGGGGCGCTTCCGACGCGACTCATGTCGTACCCCTCACCACACGTAGCAGAGGATCTCGCCGCCCATGCGGTTCTTCCTCGCCTCGCGGTCGCTCATCAGGCCCTTGTTGGTCGACACGACCGCCACGCCGAGCCCGCCCTGGACCCGCGGGATCTGGTCGCGCTTGCGGTAGATGCGCAGCCCGGGCTTGGAGATGCGCTTCAGCCCGCGGATGACGCGGTCCCGCTCGGGGGAGTACTTCATCTCGATCGTCAGGGTCTTGCCCGGACGGGGCGCGTTCTCCTTCTCCGCGTAGGACGCGATGTAGCCCTCCCGGCGCAGCACCTCGGCCAGCGCGAGCTTCCGCTTCGACGAGGGCATCGACACCTCGTCGTGCATGGCCACGTTGGCGTTGCGGATGCGGGTCAGCATGTCGGCGATCGGATCTGTCATCGTCATCGGCGCATCACCTCACCAACTCGCCTTCTTCACGCCGGGCAACTCGCCGGCGTGGGCCAGGTCGCGCAGGCAGATGCGGCACAGGCCGAACTTTCGGTACACGGATCGGGGTCGGCCGCACTTGCGGCACCGCGTGTAGGCCCGCACCTTGAACTTGGGGGTGCGCTGCTGCTTCTGGATGAGGGCCTTCTTAGCCATCGGTCATTGCCCCTCTCGCCGGAACGGGAACCCGAACGCCTCCAGAAGCGCCCGGCCCTCGGTGTCGGTCTTGGCTGTGGTGACGATCGTGATGTCCATCCCCCGGGTGGCGTCGACCTTGTCGTAGTCGATCTCCGGGAAGATGAGCTGCTCGGTGATACCGAACGTGTAGTTGCCGCTGCCGTCGAAGGACTTCAGCGACAGTCCGCGGAAGTCGCGGATGCGGGGGATGGCCAGCGAGATGAGCCGGTCGAAGAACTCGTACATCCGGTCGCCCCGCAGGGTGACCTTGGCGCCGATGGCCATGCCGGTGCGCAGCTTGAAGCTGGCCAGGGACCGCTTGGCCCGGGTGATGACCGGCTTCTGGCCCGCGATCACCGCCAGGTCGGCCAGCGCGCCCTCCAGCAGCTTGGCCTGGGTGGTGGCGTCGCCGACGCCCATGTTCAGCACGATCTTGTCGAGCCTGGGGACCATCATCACGTTCGAGAGTCCCAGCTGCTCGATCAGGGCCGGCTTGACCTCATCGTCGAACGAGGCTCGCAGCCGGGGCCGGTAGTCGGTGGCCGCGCTCACAGGTCTGCCCCCGTGCGCCGGCAGATGCGCACCTTGGCCCCCTCGGGCGTGAACCGGTAGCCCACCCGGGTGGGCTTGCCGTCGGTGGGGCTCACCACGGCCACGTTGGAAGCGTCGATGGGCATGGCCTTGTCGATGATGCCGCCCTGCTGCACGTTGCGGGTGGGCGCCTGGTGACGCTTGGCGACGTTCACGCCTTCCACGATCACCTTGCCCGCGGTGGGGATGACCCGTTCGACGGCGCCCTCCAGCCCGGCGTCCTTGCCCGACAGCACCACGACCCGGTCGCCCTTGATGATCTTCATCGAACGTGAGCGGGGACGCTTGGAGCGGGCGGCCATCTAGAGCACCTCCGGCGCCAGCGACACGATGCGCATGAACTGCTTGTCTCGAAGCTCCCGGCCGACGGGCCCGAAGATGCGGGTGCCCCGCGGCTGGTCCTGCTCGTTGATCAGGACCGCGGCGTTCTCATCGAAGCGGATGTAGCTGCCGTCGCCGCGGCGCTTCTCCTTGCGGGTTCGCACCACCACGCAGCGCACCAGGTCGCCCTTGCGGACCTGGGCGCCGGGGATGGCGTCCTTGACGGTGGCCACGAACACGTCACCGACCGAGGCGTAGCGCCGCTTGGAGCCGCCGAGCACCTTGATGCACAGCACCTCCTTGGCGCCGGAGTTGTCGGCGACCCGCAGCCGGGACTCCTGCTGGATCACTTGGCACGCTCCACGATCTCCACGAGCCGCCAGCGCTTCGTCTTGGAGAGGGGGCGGGTCTCGGCGATCCGGACGCGGTCGCCGACGCCCAACTCGTTCTCGGCGTCGTGGACCGCGAGGCGGGCGGTCCGCTGCACGGTCTTGTCGTAGCGGGCGTGCCGGACCCGTTCGGTGGCCTCGACGATCACCGTCTTGTCCATGCGGTCCGAGACGACGACGCCCTCGCGGACCTTGCGGCGGTTGGGACGGGACTGGGAGTCGGGGGCCATGGTCATCTCTCCTCGGCTGCGGCGAGTTCCTCTGCGGCCGCGATCTCGCGGGCCCGCAGCTCGGTGAGCATGCGGGCTATGTCGCGGCGCACCTGCTTGAGGCGCGCCGGGTTGTCGAGCTGGCCGGTCGCGAACTGGAAGCGCAGGTTGAACAGCTCCTCCTTGGACTCTGACAGGCGCTCGATCAGGTCGGTGTCGCCGAGGTCGGTGAGGGCCTTGGCCCGCGCCATCAGAACTCCTCCTCGCGGGTGACGAAGCGGGCCTTCATGGGCAGCTTCTGGATGGCCCGGTCGATGGCGCCGCGGGCGATGTCGGTGTCGTGGTAGGAGAGCTCGAACAGGATGCGTCCCGGGCGGACCACCGCCACCCAGTGCTCCGGGTTGCCCTTGCCCGAACCCATCCGGGTCTCGGCGGGCTTCTGGGTCACGGGCTTGTCGGGGAAGACGTTGATCCAGACCTTGCCGCCCCGCTTGATGTGGCGGGTCATGGCCACACGGGCGGCCTCGATCTGGCGCGACGTGAGCCATCCCGGCTCGAGCGCCTGGATGCCGAAATCGCCGTGAGTCACGTCGGTGCGCCCCTTCGAGACGCCCTTGGTGCGGCCCCGGTGGTGCTTGCGGTGGCGGACCTTGCGCGGCATCAACATCGTCTTGCAGCCCCTCAGTCGTCGCCCGGACGGAAGTGGGGCGTCTCGTGCTGCTCGCGGGTGGAGGCCTCGATGGCGGCCTCCTCGTCGAGCAGCTTCTCGAACTCGGGGTCGGCCTCGCCGATCAGCGGGGCGGGCTCCTCGTCGGCTATCTCGTCGGTGAACTCGCGGCGGCGGGCCGCTGACGACGACACGATCTTGCGGGGGCGGGCGCCGGGTCCCGAGGTCTCGCCGGCGGCCATGGCGGCCTCCTTGGAGGCCTTGTCCTCCGACAGCGTCTTGTAGGGCAGGATGTCGCCCTTGTAGAGCCAGACCTTCACACCGATGCGGCCGTAGGTGGTGCGGGCCTCGCGGAAGCCGTAGTCCACGTCGGCCCGCAGGGTGTGCAGCGGCACCCGGCCCTCGCGGTACCACTCGGTGCGGGCCATCTCCGAGCCGCCGAGGCGGCCCGAGCACTGCACCCGGATGCCGAGCGCGCCGGCCCGCTGCGCGTTCTGCACGGCCCGCTTCATGGCTCGACGGAAGGCCACCCGGCCGGCCAGCTGGTCGGCGACGCCCTGGGCGATCAGCGCTGCGTCGAGTTCGGGCTGCTTGATCTCCTGGATGTTGAGCTGCACCCGCGGGTTGCCGCTGATCTTGGTGAGGCCGGCCCGCAGCCGGTCGGCCTCCGCGCCGCGCCGGCCGATCACGATGCCGGGCCTGGCCGTGTGCACGTCGACCCGCAGCCGGTCGCGGGTGCGCTCCACCTCCACGCGGCTGATGGCCGCGTGGGGCAGCTCGGTCATCAGGAAGTCCCGGATCTTCCAGTCCTCGATGACGTTCTCCGCGTACTCCTTGCGATCGGCGAACCACCGGCTCTTCCACTCGGTGGTGACGCCCAGGCGGAACCCGTAGGGATTCACCTTCTGACCCATCAGTTCCCCCCTGTTGACTTGCCGGGCTCTTCGTCGCCGGCTCCGGCGTCGCCGTCTTCGGGCTCTGCGCCCCCGGACGCCCCGATGCCGTCGCCGGCCTCTTCGGATGCCTCGACATCGGTGTCCCGACCCTCGTCGAGATCGGTGGTCGGGTCCTCAGCCAGGGCGGCCTCGGTGGCCCGAACCACCGCGGAGGCCTGAGCCTCCACGTCCGCCTCGGCTTCGGAGTCCGCGGCTTCGACCTCCTGCGATGCGGCCGCCCGGGACCGGGCCACCCGGCGCCGGCGGGCCTCGGCCGCGGCGACGCCGCGCTGCGACTGCAGAGCCCGCATCCGCTCGAGCGTCTCGGGGTCGTAGCGGCTGACGATCACGGTGATGTGGCAGGTGCGCTTGCGGATGCGGGTGGCCCTCCCCCGGGCCCGGGGACGCCAGCGCTTGAGGGTGGGGCCCTCGTCGGCGTAGCACGCCGAGACGTACAGCTCGTCGGCGTCCAGGCCGTCGTTGTGCTCGGCGTTGGCCAGCGCCGAGTCCAGCACCTTGGCGATCGGCTGAGCGACGTCGCGCTCGGAGAAGGCCAGGATGTCCTGGGCGTCGGCGCAGCCCTTGCCCCGGATCAGGTCCAGGACCTCTCGGGCCTTGTAGGCCGAGCTCCGCACGTAGGAGGCCCGGGCCCGGGTGCCGGGCCGCTCGTTCGTCTTGGTGCCGACCATCAGCGGCGGGCTCCCCGCTCCTGGCCGGCGTGGAACCGGAACGTCCTGGTGGGGGCGAACTCGCCGAGCTTGTGGCCCACCATCGACTCGGTGATGTAGACGGGCACGTGCTTGCGGCCGTCGTGCACTGCGAGGGTGTGGCCGACCATGTCGGGGATGATGGTGGACCGGCGCGACCACGTCTTCACCACCCGCTTCTCGTTGCGCTCGTTGAGATCGTCGATCTTGCGCAGGAGGTGGTCGTCCACGAAGGGACCCTTCTTGAGACTGCGGGGCATCTGAGTTACCTCCGGGTGCCGCGCCTGCGGCGGCGGCGAACGATCATCTTGTCGGAGTCCTTGCGGCGGGCCCGGGTCCGTCCCTCGGGCTTGCCCCACGGCGACACGGGATGGCGGCCGCCCGAGGACTTGCCCTCGCCCCCGCCGAGGGGATGGTCGACGGGGTTCATGGCGACGCCCCGGGTCTGGGGCCGCACGCCCTTCCAGCGGTTGCGGCCCGCCTTGCCGATCTTGGTGAGCTCGTGCTCGGAGTTGCCGACCTCGCCGATGCTGGCCCGGCAGTCGATGGGCACCCGCCGCATCTCCGTGCTGGGCAGGCGCAGCGTGGCGAAGCGCCCCTCCTTGGCCACCAGCTGCACGCTGGCTCCGGCGCTGCGGCCTATGCGGCCGCCCGCGCCCGCCTTCAGCTCGACATTGTGGACCACGGTCCCGACCGGGATGTAGCGCAGCGCCAGCGCGTTGCCGGGCCGGATCTCCGAGCCCTGGCCCGACATGACCCGGTCGCCGACCTCCAGGCCCCTGGGGGCAAGGATGTAGCGCTTCTCGCCGTCGTGGTAGTGGAGCAGCGCTATGCGGCAGGTGCGGTTCGGGTCGTACTCGATGGCGGCCACCGTGGCCGGCACGTTGTCCTTGGTGCGCACGAAATCGATCTTGCGGTAGCGCTGCTTGTGGCCGCCGCCGCGATGGCGGGAGGTCTTCCGGCCGAGGTTGTTGCGGCCACCGGTGCCCGACTGCTTGACGAGCAGGCTGCGCTCGGGGGTCGAGCGGGTGACCTCGGAGAAGTCCGAGGCGGTCTGGAACCGACGGCCCGGGCTGGACGGCTTGCGCTTGCGGATCGCCATGGTCAGGCCTCGAAGAGATCGATCGAGTCGCCCGCGGCCAGAGTGACCAGGGCGCGCTTGGTTTCGGGCCTGCGGCCCCAGGTGTTGTTGCGGCGGTTGTGGCGCCGCTTCCCCTTGCGGCGCAGGGTGTTGACCTTCACCACCGAGACGTCGAAGATCGACTCCACCGCGGCCCGGATCTCGGGCTTGGTGGCCTCGGGGGCGACGATGAACGTGTAGACGTTGTCGGCGAGCAGCGAGTAGCTCTTCTCCGACACGACCGGGCGCAGGATCACGTCGCGGTGATCACGCATCGCCGTCACCGCCCTCCTCGGTGCCGTGGTCGGCTGCGTCGCCGTCGCCGCCCTCCCCGGCGCCGCCCTCCGCGCCGTCGCCCTCACCGGTAGCGTCACCGCCGTCCGCTCCGTCGCCGTCGACGCGCTCCCCGGCACCGCCGTCTGCTCCGTCGCCGTCGACGCGCTCCCCGGCACCGTGGTCTGCTCCGTCCCCGTCGACGTCACCGGCGTCACCGCCGGCTGCACCGGAGGTTGGCAGGGTGTCGGAGGTGAACACCACGACATCGCTGTCGAGCACGTCGTAGGTGTTCAGCTCGCGTATGTGCAGGCAGTGCACCGGCGGGAGGTTGCGGAAGCTCTTCTGGGCATCGGCATCCTCGTCGCCGAGAACCACGAGGACCTTGCCGGTCGCTCCGATGGCGTCGAGCGCGGCGACGGCGTCCCGGGTGCGGGGCGCGTCGAAGCGCCACCGGTCCACCACGATGATCTGCCCCAAGCGGGCCCGGTCCGACAGGGCGCCGGCGAGGGCCAGGCGCTTCATCTTCTTGGGGGTTCGCTGGCGGTAGTCGCGGGGCTTGGGCCCGTGGGCCGCTCCGCCGCCCCGCCACTGGGGGGACCTGATCGAGCCGTGCCGGGCCCGCCCGGTGCCCTTCTGGCGCCACGGCTTGGCGCCGCCGCCGGCCACCTCGGCGCGGCCCTTGGTGCTGTGGGTGCCGGCCCTGCGGGCCGCGAGCTGGGCGTTGACCACCTGGTGCATCAGGCCGATGTTGGGCTCCACGCCGAAGATCGAGTCGTCGAGGACGACCTCACCGACCTTGCGGCCCTCCGACGAGACCACCTTCACCGGCTCCATGCGCTCAACCGTCCTTGACTGCGTTGCGCACGACGACCGTTCCGCCCTTGGGGCCGGGTACGGCACCCTTCACCAGCAGCACCTCGGCGTCGGCGTCGGCCTTGACCACTTCGAGGTTGAGGGTGGTGACCCGGTTGGCTCCGGCCCGGCCCGGCAGCTTCTTGCCCTTGAACACCCTCGAGGGGGTTGCGCACTGGCCCACCGCGCCGGGCTTGCGATGCACCTTGTGGGCGCCGTGGCCGGCGGGCTGGCCCTTGAAGCCGTGGCGTTTCATGACGCCGGTGAATCCCTTGCCCTTGGAGACCGCGGTCACGTCGACCTTCTCGCCCGAGGCGAGCACGTCGACGCCGATCTGCTGGCCCACGGCGTACTCGCTCACGTCGTCGAGCCGCAGTTCCAGCACAGTCCGGCCGGGGTCGACCCCGGCCCGCTGGAAGTGCCCGGCCTCCGGCTGGGTCAGCCGGCTCGGATCGATCATGCCGAAGGTCACCTGTATCGCGCTGTAGCCGTCGCGCTCGTTGGTCTTGACCTGCACGACCCGGCAGGGCGAGACGCGCAGGACGGTGACTCCGACGACCTGGTTGTTCTCGTCCCACACCTGGGTCATGCCGACCTTGGTGCCCACGATCGCCTTGGTGGCCATGGCCTCGTCCTGACGTCTCGGCGCGAGCGGCCGCTCACGCGAACGCTCCGCTCGGGCTTTGCCCGGCGGAGCGGCGACTCGGTTGTGCCGCACGGTTCCCCCGCGGTATGACCGCCAGGGCCTGAGCGGACGTCGATTCGTACCGCCCCGGACCGCCCGGGGCGAACCGCCGAGTGTAACGGTGCCCACCCTGCCCCCCAACCCTGCGGCCGGGGCTGTCCCGCTGCCCGCCGGCCTCTGTGCACCGCAGGAAGGCGACCAGCGAATCTCAGGCAGTCCCCCTGCCCGCCGACCTCTGTGCACCGCAGGAAGGGGACCGGCGAATCTCATGCGGTCCCCCTGCCCGCCGACCTCTGTGACTATGGTCGCGGCGATGGACGACGGCAGGACCATGCCGGCTTGGGTGAAGCGGGCCATCGTCTGGTTCTGGCTCGGCGGGCTCGCCGCCTTCTACGCAGTCGGGGTCGTGCGGGCCCTGAGGACGCTGCTGGTGGTGCTGCTGGTGTCGCTGTTCGTGGCGTTCGCGCTGGAGCCGGCGGTCAACTTCATGGCCGGCCGCGGCATTCGCCGCGGCCTCGGCACGGCCCTCGTGTTCCTCGTCGTGGCCGGGATGGCCGCCGGCTTCTCCGCGGTGGTCGGCGCTGCGCTCGCCACAGAGACCAACTACCTGATCGACAGGGCGCCCGGCTACATCGACGACATCGAGGGCTGGCTCAACAGCACATTCGGCATCACCTGGGAGTTCGACACGGTGAGGGAGGAGTTCCTCGCGGGAGGCGGACTCCAGGATCTGGCCAGCCGCTTCGCCGACGACGTGGTGAACGTCGGGGCCACCTTGTTGAACCTGCTCTTCCAGGTGTTCACCGCGGCCCTCTTCACCTTCTACCTGGTGGCCGACGGCCCCAAGCTCCGGAGGATCCTGTCGTCGCGCCTCGGCGCGCGCCGGGCCGCGGTGCTGACCGAGATCTGGGATCTCGCCATGCACAAGACCGGCGGCTACATGTACTCCCGCACGATCCTGGCGATTCTGTCGGGAATGGTGCACTGGGTCGCGTTCATGCTGCTCGACGTGCCCTCCCCCGTCGCCCTCGCATTGTGGGTCGGCGTCGTGTCGCAGTTCATCCCCGCGATCGGCGCCTACGTCGCGGGTGTGCTGCCGGTGGCGGTCGCGCTGCTGCACTCGCCCCGCACCGGGCTCTTCGTGCTGATCGTGATCGTCGCCTACCAGCAGCTGGAGAACTACTTCTTCTCGCCCCGGGTCACGGCCCACACCATGGAGATCCATGTGGCACTGGCGTTCGGCGCGGTCATCGCCGGCACCGCGCTGCTGGGGATCGTCGGAGCGTTCCTGGCCCTGCCCGTCGCCGCCACCGCACAGGCCTTCATCTCCAGCTGGCTGACCCGGCGGGCCGGACCCGGCGAGCCCGACCAGCCACCCGCGCCGACGGAGCCCGCGGGCGCAGCACCATCGCCGACCGACGCCGACAGCATCTAGCCGACAGCATCTAGCCCTGACCGCTCACGAGACATGTGCCGTGCAACACGTCGTCCCACAACAGAGGGGCTTTGCTGCGGACGTGCACTCTGACCCCCGCACCCTCGCACGGACATCCACCCGCCGCTATGGCTGTCCCCCTACGGTGCCTTGTCATACCCCGGACCTAAGGTCCTTGCTCAATGATAAGTATCTAAAGGGTATGACATGGATGAATACAATGAACCAGCGCCTGTGCCAGACGACCTTCTGATTGACTACATAACCGGCGAGCCAATCAGGGATACACCGGAAGAGCGCGAGGCGGTCCAGGTCATGCTCAGACGCTTGGTCGAGGACTACAACTATCCGAAGAGCCACATCCAGAGCCACCCGCAGCACCGCGTCCGTCGGTCGCCCTCTGACGCCTCGGGCTCTTTCCCCGTGGACATTGCCGTGTTCACGTCGGATTGCAAGCAAGAGAGCGAACTCCAGATCGTCGTCGAATGCAAGCGGCCGGACCGAAGCGACGGACTCGTGCAGTTGCAGCTCTACATGGAGATGTCCGCGGCTTCCATCGGCGTCTGGTTCAACGGTTTGGACCACCTTTACCTGCGTAAGGTTGTGTCAGCGGACGGAACACGTACGTTCGAAGAGATTCCCAACATCCCGCGTTGCGGCCAGAGCATCGACGAGATCGGCAGGCATCTACGCCGAGACCTCAAACCAAGCCGCAACCTCAAGGCGGTCTTCGGGGATCTTCGTAATCACCTGGCTGGCAACGTGGCAGGAATCACCAGGGATGTGGCGCTCGCGGAGCAAGTGCTCAACATCGTGTTCTGCAAGCTCTTCGACGAACTCAACACCGGACCCGACGAGGCAGTCTCGTTCAGGGCCGCAGCCGGCGACGCCGAGCAGGAGGTCGCGGATCGTGTCCGTGGACTCTTCGACCAGGTCATCACCAGGTATACCGACGTCTTCGACAACGACGCCAGTCTCGACATCGACACCTCGAGTCTGGCCCACATCGTGGGCGAGCTGCAGAACTACTCGCTGATGGACTCCGACCGCGACGCCGTGGGAGAGGCGTTCGAAGTGTTCGTCGGGCCCGCGCTGAGAGGCGCTGAGGGACAGTTCTTCACGCCCCGCAATGTGGTCAAGATGGTCGTGGATATGCTCGACCCGCAGCCGGGGGAGATGATCATCGATCCGGCCTGCGGCTCGGGCGGGTTCTTGATCAGAGCCCTCGAAGCCGTCTGGACCACCTTGGATGCACAAGGGGCAGACAAGGGCTGGTCTGACGCTGTACTCGAACGGGAACGCCGGGAGGTGGCCACGCGGTGTCTGCGGGGCATCGACAAAGACACTTTCCTCGCCAAGGTCACCAAGGCGTACATGGCAATCATGGGCGACGGCAGAGGCGGAGTCTTCTGCGCCAACTCACTGGAGCCGCCCGAGCGGTGGGGGGAGCGGCACCGGGAGGGCATCAGGCTCGGCGCCTTCGATGTCGTAGTAACCAACCCGCCGTTCGGAAGCAAGATCAGGATCAGCGACCGACAGATCATCGAACAGTTCGAACTCGGCCACAAGTGGACCGGGGGACGCACCGGCGAGGCCCGGCTCACGGACGCCCTCCACGTCGACAGGCCGCCCCAACTTCTCTTCCTCGAGCGGTGCGTCCAGCTTCTGAAGCCCGGCGGCCGTCTCGGCATAATCCTGCCCGAGAGCATGGTCGGCAATCCATCGTACCGGTTCGTCATGCAGTGGCTCGCAGACCGGATGGAGATACGCGCCGTCGTCGCCCTGCCCGAGCCTCTGTTCAAGACGAGCGGCAAGGGCGGCACGCACACGAAGGTCTGCGCTGTCGTCGCCACCAAGCAGGGCGGCGACACGGCCTCCTCGGGAGAGGATGAGCCGCTGTTCCTCTCCGACGTCCGATGGTGCGGCCACGACTCCCGCGGCAACCCGACCATCAGGATCGCCGACGGCGAAGCCCGCGTCCTGGACGAGGTTCCCTCGGTGGCGCCCCTGTTCCTTCGGCACGCCACGGGCGAGGCGTTGCCGCCGAGCAGACTCGCCCATCAACTGGGCCGCAGCCTGATCCGCTCCCAGATCCTTGTGCCGAAGTACTACGACCCCCGGCTGCGGTCGGCTGCGACGCGGCTCCGCGCCACGCACGAACTGCTTCGGATCGAAGACATGGCCGAGGCGGGCTTTCTAGACATCGCCACCGGAGTAGAGCCCGGCAAGATGGCCTACGGCACCGGCCCGATCCCGTTCATCCGGACCTCCGACATCTCGAACTGGGAGATCAAGGCCGACCCCAAGCACTGCGTCAGCGAGGCGGTATACCGGCAGCACCTTCCCAAGTGCGAGGTACGGCCCGGGGACACCTTGATGGTCCGAGACGGCACCTATCTCGTCGGTACTTCGGCCCTGATCACCGAGCACGACGGACCGATGCTGTTCCAGAGCCACATTCTCAGGCTTCGGCTCACCGACACGGCGACAGTTGACCCGTACCTGTTCTTCGCTGCCCTCAACTCCGAGTTCGTCATGCAGCAGGTCCGCGCCTTCCAGTTCACACAAGACATCATCGACACCCTCGGCAACAGGGTCGCCGAGATCGAGATCGCCCTTCCGCAGGATCCGGCCGACCGCGCCCGGCTCGCTCGGGAGGTCAAAGAGATCGTTGAGGAGCGCGCTCGGCTGCGATCACTGTCAGCCAGCCTGGCCAAGGCGATCGCAGCCGGTTACAACGAGGCGTCCGACGACCGCACATCCATTCGCTAACTGCCACGCGGGCGGGCACGCCACGGCCAGAGCCCGCTGACTCTGCTCAAGATCTCCCCCGGCGGAAGCCGCGGAGGGTGCCCCACTGCTCCAACTGTCGATGCACTACCCAACGGGCGCTGGCTCACTCTGCCGGAGTTGACGCAACGCGGCGCTTGGATCGGGTGCGGTGACCAGTGCTTCGCCGATCAGCGCGGCGTCGTAGCCAGCGTCGGCCACCTCGGCAAGCGTCGTTCCGCCGGGCACGCCGATGCCCGAGGCGGCGACCTTCACGATTCCCGGCCCGAGCCGGTGGAACAGCGGGCCCATGCTGACCGCTTTGCCGTAGTCGACCGTGAACCTGGGGGCCTTCGGATCGTTGCGCTGGTTGACCGCGATCATGTATGCCCCATGCTCGACAGCAGTCTCCAGTTCTTGTTCTGTGCGCACCTCGGTGAGTACGTCTATCCCGAGCGTGAGTGCCTGATCCTGAAGAGGCCCGATCCTGTCGGCACCGACATCGGCCAGAATCAGTAGTAGAGCATCCGCTCCCATCTCGTATGTCTCATGAACGTCTTGCTCGGTGCACAGAAAGTCCTTACGTAGTACGGGAATGTCAACAGCGGAGCGTGCCTCGCGCAGGTCTTGAGCCGACCCGCCGAAACGTCGCCCATCAGTGAGCACGGAAAGGCAAGCCGCCCCTCCAGCCTCATAGGCGCGAGCGAACGACGCTGGATCGGCGTCCATGCGCAACTCGCCCTTCGACGGGGAACGCCGCTTGATCTCTGCGATGATCGAGATGCCATCGGCGGTCAGCGCGTCCCGGAAGCGATGGCCGACGCTGACAGGCTGATAAGACCACGAGGCGCGGGACATGATCACTCGAATCTAATACCTAGGGAGCGTGCGGAGTGCAGGAGAAAGTAGACCCGAAAGGGCCAGAACGCAACTCCATGCCAAATGACATCTCTAGAACTTAAATGACACTGCTGTAGACCGAGTATCGGTTGAATACAAGGTGAAGACGCATGAGAACTTTCTCTCCTCGGTTAGGGCGTGTTGCGTTACAAGCTGTGCGGTTGTCGCTCTGTTCTCAACAATCATCGCACGCCGATGCACAGAAACCGCGCATCCGAACTCTGTGCTCAAGTGCCTGATCCAACGCTGAGCGGCGTCAGGCCTGCTGGACCTTCAGCTCGATGTCGACGCCGGCGGGGACCTCGAGGCGCTGCAGGGTGTCCACGGTCTTCTTCGACGGCTCGAGGATGTCGAGCAGCCGCTTGTGGATGTGCATCTCGAAGTGCTCGCGGGAGTCCTTGTCCTTGAAGGGGGACCGCACCACGGTGTAGCGGTGCTTCTCGGTCGGCAGCGGCACGGGGCCGCTGAAGGTGGCCTGGGTCCGCTTGACCGTCTCGACGATCTTCTTCGTCGACTGGTCGAGGATCTCGTGGTCGTAGGCCTTGAGCCTGATCCGGACCCTGTGCTTGGCTGCCACCGCTAGTCCCCCGCCGCTACTTGATGATCTTGACGACCGAGCCGGCGCCCACGGTGCGGCCGCCCTCGCGGATGGCGAAGCGCAGCCCCTCGTCCATGGCGATGGGGTTGATCAGATCCACGTGCATGACGGTGTTGTCGCCGGGCATGCACATCTCGATGCCCTCGGGCAGGGTGATGGTGCCGGTCACGTCGGTGGTGCGGAAATAGAACTGGGGCCGGTAGTTCGAGAAGAACGGCTTGTGCCGGCCGCCCTCCTCCTTGCTCAGCACGTACACCTGGGCCTCGAACTCGGTGTGGGGAGTGATGCTCTTGGGCGCGGCCAGCACCTGGCCCCGCTGCACCGCCTTCTTGTCGATGCCCCGCAGCAGGGCACCGATGTTGTCGCCGGCCTCGCCCCGGTCGAGGATCTTGCGGAACATCTCGACGCCGGTGCAGGTGGTCTCCTGGGTGTCGCGCAGGCCGACGATCTCGACCTTGTGGCCTGTCTCGACCACGCCCTGCTCGACCCGGCCGGTGACCACCGTGCCCCGCCCGGTGATCGTGAACACGTCCTCGATAGGCATCAGGAACGGCTTGTCGACATCGCGCTCAGGGGTCGGGATGTAGTCGTCCACCGCCTCCATGAGCTCGACGACCTGCTCGGCCGCCTCCTCGTCGCCGTCGAGGGCCTTGAGGGCCGACACGCCGATGACGGGGGTGTCGTCGCCGGGGAACTCGTACTCGTCGAGCAGCTCGCGCACCTCGAGCTCGACCAGCTCGAGGATCTCCTCGTCGTCGACCATGTCCACCTTGTTGAGGGCCACCACGATGCGGGGCACGCCCACCTGGCGGGCCAGCAGCACGTGCTCACGGGTCTGGGGCATCGGGCCGTCGGCGGCCGAGACCACCAGGATGGCGCCGTCCACCTGGGCGGCCCCGGTGATCATGTTCTTGATGTAGTCGGCGTGGCCCGGCATGTCGACGTGCGCGTAGTGCCGGTTGCCGGTCTCGTACTCGACATGGGCCACGTTGATGGTGATGCCGCGCTCGCGCTCCTCGGGGGCGTTGTCGATCTTGTCGAACTCGGTGAACTGGGTTCCGTCGACGCGGTCGGCCAGCACCTTGGTGATGGCGGCCGTCAATGTGGTCTTGCCGTGATCGATATGGCCCATAGTGCCCACATTGACATGGGGCTTGGTCCGCTCGAACTGCTCCTTGGCCATGGGTGCTTCCTCTTGTGTTCAGTCGGTTGAGGACTTCGAATCACTCGCCGCGTACGCGAGCGACGATCTCTGATTGGACGCCCGCGGGGGTGGGCTGGTACGAGTCGAACTGCATCGTGTACGTCGCTCGCCCCTGCGTGCGTGATCGAAGGTCGGTACTGTATCCGAACATCTCCGCAAGCGGAACCTGCGCGCTGATCACCTGGTTGCTGCCGCGCCTCTCGGTGCCGCGCACCTGTCCCCGGCGGGCATTGAGGTCGCCGACCACATCGCCGAGGTAGTCGTCGGGCGTGACGATCTCCACCGACATCACCGGCTCGAGCATCACGGGCCTCGCCCTGGGGGCCACCTCGCGGAACCAGCCGCCGCCCGCGATCTTGAACGCCATCTCCGAGGAGTCCACGTCGTGGGTGCGGCCGTCGGTGAGCGTGACCTTGACGTCCACCGTCGGGAACCCGGCCAGCACGCCGTTGCTCATGGCCTCGCGGATGCCGTCGTCGACCGGCTTGATGAACTCGCGGGGAATGGCGCCGGCCCGGATGGTGCTCTCGAAGAGGTACTGGCCGCCGGGGTTGGGCTCGACGGTGGCGGTGATCACCGCGAACTGGCCCGAGCCGCCGGTCTGCTTCTTGTGCACGAAGGTGTGGTTGGTCACCGGCGCCGACAGCGTCTCGCGGTAGGCGACCTGGGGCTTGCCCACGTTGGCCTGGACGTTGAACTCCCGCAGCATGCGGTCCACCAGCACCTCGAGGTGGAGCTCGCCCATGCCGGCGATGATGGTCTGGGCGGTCTCGTCGTCGGTGCGCACCCGGAAGGTGGGATCCTCCTCCGAGAGTGCGGTCAGAGCCTTGGACATCTTGTCCTGGTCGGCCTTGGACTTCGGCTCCACGGCCACGTCGATCACCGGGTCGGGGAAGTCGAGGTCCTCGAGGGCGATGGCGTGGGAGGGGTCGCACAGCGTGTCGCCGGTGCGGCAGTCCTTGAGGCCGATCGCGGCCGCGATGTCGCCGGCTGCCGCCGCCTCGAGATCGACCCGGTCGTTGGCGTGCATCTCCAGGATGCGGCCGATCCGCTCCTTGCGGCCGGTGCGGGTGTTGAGCACCTGCGCGCCCTTGTCGAGGGATCCGCTGTAGACCCGGAAGTAGGTGAGCTTGCCGACATGGGGGTCGGTGGCGATCTTGAAGGCCAGGGCGGCCAGCGGCTCGGAGTCGTCGGCGGCGCGGGTCGCCTCGGCACCGGAACGGGGATCGGTGCCGGTGACTGCGGGCACGTCGCGGGGCGAGGGCAGGTAGTCGACCACCGCGTCGAGCAGGGCCTGCACCCCCTTGTTCTTGAAGGCCGAGCCGTTCAGCACGGGCACGAGGCCGCCGCCGATGGTGCCGGCCCGGATGGCGGCCGCGATCTCCTCGGGGCTGATCTCCTCGTCCTCCAGGAACTTCTCGAGAAGGCTCTCGTCGTAGTCCGACAGCGTCTCCAGCAGGTCGTGGCGGTAGAGCTCGGCCTCCTCGATCATGTCGTCGCCGACGTCGGTCTCGGTCCATGTGACCCCGAGGTCGGTGCCGGACCACACGCGGGCCTTCATCCTCACCAGGTCGACGATGCCGCGGTAGTCCGACTCGCTGCCGATCGGCAGCTGCAGCACCGCCACCCGCTCGGTCAGCCGCTCCCGGATGGAGTCGAGCACGAAGTGGAAGTCGGCGCCGGTGCGGTCCATCTTGTTGACGAAGCACAGCCGGGGCACGCCGTAGCGGTCGGCCTGCCGCCACACCGTCTCGGTCTGGGGCTCCACCCCGGCCACCCCGTCGAACACGGCCACCGCGCCGTCGAGCACCCGCAGCGACCGCTCCACCTCGACGGTGAAGTCGACGTGGCCGGGCGTGTCGATGATGTTGATGCGGTGGTCCCGCCAGATGCAGTGGGTGGCGGCCGACGTGATGGTGATGCCCCGCTCCTGCTCCTGGGCCATCCAGTCCATGGTGGCCGCGCCGTCGTGGACCTCGCCGATCTTGTAGTTGCGCCCCGTGTAGTAGAGGATCCGCTCGGTCGTCGTGGTCTTGCCCGCGTCGATGTGGGCCATGATCCCGATGTTCCGGGTCTTGGACAGGGGGTATCGCTCGTCGGGCATTGCAGGGCTTCCTGGCGCTGGTTCGGTGCGGGCGTTGCTAGCGGTGCTCGACTCGCACAGCCGGGACGGGTCGGCCTGCGAGTTGTCGAGGCGGGGGCGGGCGGCGGGGCGCCGGCCGGTGGCTGTTCCATCCTGTGTGCGGGTTTGTCGAGGCGGGGGCGGGCGGCGGGCTCCCGGGAGTCGGAGTGCTCCAGGTCGGTGCGGACGGTCTCAAAGCGGGCTGCGGCCTTGCCGAGCCGACTCCCTCGACCGCCGACAAGCCGCGACCGGGCGACAAGGCCCGGCCGTGCGTCATTGTACGCGGGCGGCGCGCCGACCGCGCGTGTTGTGTCGGACTGTCTACTGGGTGGCCGCAGCAACCGGTTCGGTCGCGGCGCGGTCGTCGCCCTCGAGCTCCCCGCGAGCCGTGCTGACCTGCAGGACAAGGCCCTCGTGGCGCAGCAGGCAGGCGATCACGTCGAACAGCTCGCTGGCACGCGGGTCGCCCTCCGGGCCGAACATGTGCATCAGGCTCTCCGGCGACCTGCCCGTCATGGCGCCGAGTTCCTCGAAGCCGCCACCTCCGATGATGCAATCGCGCAGGACGTTCCTGCCGACCCGGACCTCGCCTGCGAGCAGACACTCGACCCCCTCGTTCAGCAGGGCTTCCCGGAATTCGGGATCGCGCCGTGCGCGGGCATGCACAGTCTCCTTGTAGTCAACGGTAAGCGCCATGTCAGACCTCCTCGCGCTTGCGGCGCCTGTAGTCGCGCCAGAGTTCACGGGCCTTCTCGATGTCCTGCTGCTGACGGGCCTTCGTGCCCCCTGCAAGCAGGATGACCACCGCGGCCCCGTCCCGGCCGAGGTAGAAGGGTTGAGGGGCGCGCCGTCGGGGCCGCGGCGCGAGACGGTCCAGCGGACCCGCAACGGTGGTGGTCCGGCGAGGACTGACCTCCACCCGCACCGGACAGGTGGGCGCCGCCCAGACGCCGGCTACCGACCACCCTGTCTATTGGGTGGCCGCAGCAACCGGTTCGGTCGCGGCGCGGTCGTCGCCCTCGAGCTCCCCGTGAGCCGCGCTGACCTGCAGGACAAGGCCCTCGTGGCGCAGCAGGCAGGCGATCACGTCGAACAGCTCGCTGGCACGCGGATCGCCCTCCGGGCCGAACATGTGCAGGAGGCTCTCCGGCGACCTGCCCGTCCTGATGCCGAGTTCCTCGAAGCCGATTGTGGGGTCGACGTAGTAGTTCAGAAGGATCTTGGCGACCGCTACCTCCCCTGCGAGCAGGTGCTCGACCACTCCGTTGAGGAGGTGCCGCCGAAACTCCGGGTCGCGACGCACCCGGGCATGCACAGTCTCCTTATGGTCGACGGTGAGCACCATGTCAGACCTCCTAGCGCTTGCGGCGCCTGTAGTCGCGCCAGAGTACACGAGCCTTCTCGATGTCCTGCTGCTGACGGGCCTTCGTGCCCCCTGCAAGCAGGATGACCACCGCGTCCCCGTCCCGGCCGAGGTAGATCCTGTAGCCAGGCCCGGAGTGCAGGCGCAACTCCAACACGCCACCGCCGACGGACTTGAGATTCGCGAGGTTCCCGCCCGCGATCCGGGCGAGGGCAGCCTCGACTCGGTAGGTCGCAGCTGGATCGAGCCCGCCCAACCATCGGCGGAACGGAACACGGCCCCGGCTGTCGACATGCTCGCGGATCTCGACCACGCCCCGACTGTAGCCGTTTTAGTTAAGTTTCAATCATTTTCATAAATGTAAAATATATCAGATGATGTTTAAAAATCATCCGACAAGCGATGCCGCAACCCAAGACAGCAGAGTCGCTGCACTGGACTTGGCGAATGTGAGATCGGTACGCCACTATCTCTGACCTAGCATTTCGCGGCTCCTAGCGATACTGCTGCCTAACTTCGAAGGTCACCGCTACCAACTTCAGTTCCCGAGTTGCTCTGACCTGGCCGTTGACACGCGATTCTCGCGTCACAGCCGCGGCTGCTCCACGCGGGGTGACCGTATTGTTGGTCAACAACGACGTCAACGCCGAGGTCGACGTCGTCTCTGACGCTTGGCCTGGCTCCCCTTTCTTGAACGCGTGGGCCTCCCGGGCTGCGTCGGCCCCGAGGGCTTGGGGCCAGGCTCTCGGGCCAGCGTGTCCCAATCCATGAGTTCGGGGTGTGCTTGCAGGCATCGTCGTGCAATTGCCTGCAAGTGTTCGTCACGTACGCCCTTCCTGCTGGACTCAGCTATAGCACAGACGGCCGCAAGAGCGTGTGGCGACAGCAGAGAGCTGTAGGTGCGTTGCGAACGCTCCATGAAGTGGCCCCACGAGCTGCGGTGCAGTATCCGGTGACACTCTTCGGTGGTGAGGTTTGCGCTGGCCGGGGCGTTGGCGGCTGCGTCTGCTGCGAGACGGTGTCTCCAATAGGCCCGCGAGATGGGCGGGTCAATCGCGACTCGGGAGAGTCGGCGAATGTGCGGCAGTCCGCCGAGGCGACGTAGCAGGTTCCTGGTCGCTTTATCGAGCGTCTCAGATGCGGAGTTGGGCATCCTTGCGGGGTCCGATTCGAGGCTCTTGGGGTTGACTCGCGCATTGAACGCGACGTCGGGTGGGTTGGGGAAGGTGCCCGCCTGCAGCCAGGCGACGTGGCAGATGTACCACCAAGCGCTGGACCGCGCTTGGTGTGCATCCACTCGGCGACCAAGTCGTGCCCAGGTCGAACCTTCAACTCCGTGGTGCACATGCGCCGCCACCTCGACGGAAGCCGTGCCCACGACACCATCTCCTCAAACGCCTCGCCCCGCGATCTGTATCCGGGCAAACGCGGATCGTCGTCATCAGCCGCCGGTTCCCGTCGGACCAGCCTGAATGTCCGCAATCGGGTGTAGCCCGACCGCGTCGCCGCCTCCACCGCGCACCCCTCGCACCACAAGCACGGCACGCCCGTCCGGTTCTCGATCTCTTCGCACACCCTTCGAGCGAACTCGTAGGTGCCTGGATGCTCGGCCGTGGTATTCGCGAAGAGCACTACGTCCCCACGACCGCGCCGAAGCACGCCATCGCACGCGAGTCGCAATGCCATCAACGCAGAACTGCGCCCACCGGAGAAGCGCACGACATGCGGCAAACGCTCGTGGTTGAGTTCCCGGTACGCCAGTCTCGTTTCAACAGCCCTCATCGCTACTCAACCTCACCGACGCTTCGCATGCGACAGTCGAAACTAGAGGTCGCGGGCCAACGCTGCATAGCTCCCTATTGCGTCGCCCGCGGCACGCACCGTTGCCAAGTGCCCTGCGCCTTGGGCTCTACCAGCGGTAGTGCGCGAAGGCCTTGTTCGACTCGGCCATCTTCTGGAGGTCCTCGCGCCGCTTCACCGACGCGCCCACTCCGTTGCCGGCGTCGAGGAGTTCGTTGGCCAGCCGCTGGGCCATGGTGTGCTCGCGCCGGTCGCGGGCGTACGAGACGATCCAGCGGACCGCGAGGGTGGTGGCCCGGCGGGGCCTGACCTCGACCGGGACCTGGTAGGTGGCGCCGCCCACTCGCCGGCTGCGCACCTCCAGCTGCGGACGGACATTGTCGACGGCCCGCTTGAGGGTGGAGACGGGCTCCGCACCCGTCTTGTCCTCGACGATGGACATCGCGTCGTACACGATCTGCTCGGCGAGGGTGCGCTTGCCCCGCTGGAGCACCTTGTTGATCACCTGCGTCACCAGCAGCGAGCGGTAGATCGGATCGGGCTGCAGCTCGCGGCGCGCCGCTGGTCCCTTGCGCGGCATCTCAGACGCACCTCCTCGGGCCGCAGCGGCCGGCAACCTTGCGCGGCATCTCAGGACTCCTTCTTGACGCCGTAGCGGCTGCGGGCCTTGCGGCGCTCGCGCACGCCGGCGGTGTCGAGGGTGCCGCGTATGACCTTGTAGCGCACGCCGGGCAGGTCCCTCACGCGGCCGCCCCGCACCAGCACGATCGAGTGCTCCTGGAGGTTGTGCCCCTCGCCCGGTATGTAGGCGGTGATCTCCACGCCGGTGGTGAGGCGGACACGGGCCACCTTGCGCAGCGCGGAGTTCGGCTTCTTGGGGGTGGCCGTGTAGACCCTGGTGCACACGCCCCGCCGCTGGGGCGCGCCCTGCAGGGCGGGCGTCGACTCCTTGCGGCGCTTCGTCTGGCGGCCCTTGCGGACCAGCTGCTGGATGGTGGGCATCTAGGCGGGGCGTTCCTTCGTGTTCACCGAGCGCCGCGATTGCGAGCATCGCCCAAGGGGTGACGTCGGATCGGGCGTGTCGGGATGGTGGGCATGCGGCGGTGGATCCTCAGCGATGATCGGCGTTGAGCCGGACGGGGCAGTCTAGGGGCGCGCGGGAGCCGTTCGGCGCTCCAGCCGGAGGTTCGGCGCGCGAGCCGGGACGGTCATCCCGGTCGGGCGACACGGTGCGCGAGCCGGGACGGTCATCCTGCCTCGGTCACCGCGCCGGCGGCGTCGCCCGCCGGATAGTCGATCACCTCGGCGCCCTCCATCTCGCGTCTTCGCTTCTCGAGCCAGTCGGCGGGGTCCGGATCCTCGTCCTCGGACGTGTAGTAGTCCATCGGCGTGTGGTCGGGCGCGTGGGTGACGTAGCCCTGGCGGTAGCGGGGCATGCCCGTCCCGGCCGGAATGAGCTTGCCGATGATGATGTTCTCCTTCAAGCCGACCAGAGTGTCGCGCTTGGACTCGATGGCGGCCTCGGTGAGCACCCGGGTCGTCTCCTGGAACGACGCGGCCGACAGCCACGACTCCGTGGCCAGTGAGGCCTTGGTGATTCCCATCACCTCTCGCCGCCCCGACGCCGGCCTGCCGCCGCCGCGCACGATCTCCCGGTTGGTCCGCTCGAAGCCGGCCTTGTCGACCCGCTCGTCGGGCAGGAAGCTGGTGCCGCCCGGCTCGCCGATGGCGACCCTCTTGGTCATCTGGCGGACGATCAGCTCGATGTGCTTGTCGTGGATCGAGACGCCCTGGTCCCGGTACACCTTCTGCACCTCCGCCACCAGGTAGCGCTGGGTGGCGTCGATGCCGCGTATCTCCAGCAGCTCCTTGGGGTCTCGGGGCCCCTCCACGAGGGCGTCGCCCGGCTCGACCTCGTCGCCGTCGCGGACCTCGAGGCGGTACTCGCTGCCGATCCTGCAGTCGTGCTCGGTGCCGTCGTTCTCCACGATCACCACGATGCGCTCACCGCTGCCGTCGTCGCGGATGCGGACCACGCCGGCCTGGCGGGCCAGGGTCGCCTTGCCCTTGGGCGTGCGGGCCTCGAACAGCTCCACGACCCTGGGCAGGCCGCCCGCGATGTCCTGGGCGCCGGCGACGCCGCCGGTGTGGAAGGTGCGCATCGTGAGCTGGGTTCCGGGCTCGCCGATGGACTGGGCCGCGATCACGCCGACCGCCTCGCCCCGCTCGATGAGCTTGCCCGTCGCCAGCGACATGCCGTAGGAGGCCGCGCTGATGCCCGAGGCCGAGTCGTCGCTCAGCGGGGACAGCACCCGCACCCTCGTGACCTGCGGGTCGTCGCGCAGGGCCTCCTGCTCCGCGTCGCCCACCATCGTCCCGGCCAGGATCACCGAGCCGTCGCTGAGCGTCACGTCGTCGGCGAGCACCCGCCCGAACAGCCTGGTGTCGAGGTAGGTGCGCCTGCCGGGCGTGTCCGGGCCGATGTCGTCGAGCCAGATGCCCTTCACGTAGCCGCCGGACTCGAACGGGTCCTCGTTGTTGATGATGACCTCCTGGGCCACGTCCACGAGCCGCCTGGTCAGGTAGCCGGAGTCGGCGGTGCGCAGCGCGGTGTCGACCAGCCCCTTGCGGGCGCCGGGGGTGGCGATGAAGTACTCCAGCACCCTCAGGCCCTCGCGGAAGTTGCTCTTGATCGGCCGGGGGATCATGTCGCCGCGGGGGTTGGCGACCAGACCGCGCATGCCTGCGATCTGGCGGATCTGCATCATGTTCCCGCGGGCCCCCGAGCCGACCATCATGTTGACCGGGTTGAACGCGTCGGACTCGAGCTCGTCCTTCATCCGGCCCGTGACCTCCTCGGTGGCCTCGGACCAGACCTCGACCTCGAGCTGGCGGCGCTCGCCGTCGGTGATGATCCCCCGCCGGAACTGGCGCTCGATCTTGTCGGCCTGCTTCTCGTAGCGGTCGAGGATCTCGGTCTTCTGCTTGGGCGTCCTCACGTCGTCGATGGAGATCGTGAGACCCGACCGCGAGGCGAACTCGAAGCAGATGTCCTTGACGGCGTCGAGGCTCTTGGCCACCTCCGCGACCGGGAAGCCCCGGGCCAGCCGGTCGACGATCTCGCCCATGTCGCGCTGGCCGACCGTGCTGTTCACATAGCCGAACCCGGCCGGCAGGGCGTTGTTGAAGAACACCCGGCCGGCTGTGGTCGGCGCGTAGCGGGCGGCGTCGCCGTTGGCCGGCGCCAACATCAGGTCCTCGGCTCCCCGGTACTCGATGGGCGCGTGCAGCCTGATGTCGCCCTTCTCGTAGGCGAACCGGACCTCGTCGATCGAGCGGAAGGACCGCTCGGGCGCAGGCCCGCCCTCGAGCATCTCGGTCAGGTAGTGCGCCCCGATGATCATGTCCTGGGTCGGCGTCACCAGCGGCCGGCCGTGGGCCGGGCTCAGCACGTTGTTGGCCGACAGCATCAGCACCCGGGCCTCGGCCTGGGCCTCGGCCGACAGCGGCAGGTGCACCGCCATCTGGTCGCCGTCGAAGTCGGCGTTGAACGCCGCGCACACCAGCGGATGGATCTGGATCGCCTTGCCCTCCACCAGCACCGGCTCGAAGGCCTGGATGCCCAGCCGGTGCAGCGTCGGGGCGCGGTTCAGCAGCACCGGATGCTCCCGGATGACGTCCTCGAGCACGTCCCACACCTGGGGCTTGCGCCGCTCGACCATGCGCTTGGCCGACTTGATGTTGGGGGCGAGCTCCACGTCCACCAGCCGCTTCATCACGAAGGGCTTGAACAGCTCCAGGGCCATGATCTTGGGAAGGCCGCACTGGTGGAACCGCAGGGTGGGGCCGGCCACGATGACCGAGCGGCCCGAGTAGTCGACCCGCTTGCCCAGCAGGTTCTGGCGGAACCGGCCCTGCTTGCCCTTGAGCATGTCCGACAGCGACTTCAGCGGCCGGTTGCCGGGCCCGGTGACGGGACGGCCGCGGCGCCCGTTGTCGAACAGGGCGTCCACGGCCTCCTGCAGCATCCGCTTCTCGTTGTTGACGATGATGTCGGGCGCGGCCAGGTCCAGCAGCCGCTTGAGGCGGTTGTTGCGGTTGATGACCCGGCGGTAGAGGTCGTTGAGGTCCGACGTGGCGAAGCGGCCGCCGTCGAGCTGCACCATGGGCCGCAGCTCCGGCGGGATGACCGGGACGACGTCGAGGATCATGGCCCGGGGGTCGTTGATCCGCCTGCCGTAGTTGTCTCGCCGGTTGAACGCGGCCAGGATCCGCAGCCGCTTGACGGCCTTCTGCTTGCGCTGGGCCGACAGCGGGCGCTGGCCCTCGGTGGGGTTGATCTGGCTCCGCAGCGTCTCCTCCTCGGCGTCGAAGTCGAGGGCCGCGATGAGCCGGGCGATGGCGTCGGCGCCCTGGCCGCCCTCGAAGTAGTCGCCCCAGCGGTCGACGAGCTCGCGCCACAGGTCCTCGTCCTCGATGATCTGGCGGCCGAACAGGTCCGAGAAGACCTCCCAGGCCCGCTCGACCCGTTCGAGCTCCTCCGCGAAGCGCTCCTCGATCTCCTCGAGGTCCTTGTCGGCCTGGCGCTGCAGCGCCCGCAGCTCGGACTCCTTGGCCCCGCCCGCCTCGGCCTCGGCCAGATCCGCCTCCAGCCGCTCCTGGCGCTGGGACAGTTCGAGGTTCCGGTCGGCGTCGATGCCGTCGAGCTCGCGGCGCACCTCGACCTCCAGCTCGGGCATGTCGGCGTGGCGCCGGTCGGCGTCCACGCTCACCACCAGGTTGGCCCCGAAGTAGATCACCTTCTCGAGCTGCTTGGCCTTGAGCTCCTCCTTCGGCTGGGTGCCCATGAGCAGGTAGGCCAGCCACGACCTGGTGCCGCGCAGGTACCAGATGTGCACCGCGGGCGCGGCCAGCTCGATGTGGCCCATCCGCTCGCGCCGCACCTTGGAGCGGGTCACCTCGACGTTGCACCGCTCGCAGATGATGCCCTTGAAGCGCACCCTCTTGTACTTGCCGCAAGCGCACTCCCAGTCGCGGGTCGGCCCGAAGATCTTCTCGCAGAACAGGCCGTCCTTCTCGGGCTTGAGCGTGCGGTAGTTGATCGTCTCGGGCTTCTTGACCTCGCCGTTGGACCAGGTGCGGATCGAGTCGGCGCTGGCCAGGCCGATCTTCAGGTCGCTGAAATCATTGACGTCGAGCATGGTTCTGAGTCCGTCTTTCCGTGGTGCGTCCGTTGCGTGCTGCTGCTTGATGCGTGCGGGGCCGGGCCGGCCTTCAGCGGCGGCCGGCGGTGCGGGCCAGGTCGTCCTCGTCGCTGCCGCGCTCGGGACGCTGCAGGTCGATCCCGAGGGACTCCAGGGACCGGAGGCTCTCCTCGTCGAGCTCGCGCATCTCGATGTGCTCGCCCGCGGCCGAGAGGACCTCGACGTTGATGCACAGCGACTGCATCTCCTTGATGAGCACCTTGAAGCTCTCGGGGATGCCGGGGTCGGGAACGTTCTCGCCCTTGACGATGGCCTCGTAGGCCTTGGCCCGGCCGAGCACGTCGTCGGACTTCACGGTGAGCAGCTCCTGCAGGCAGAACGCCGCCCCGTAGGCCTCCAGCGCCCAGACCTCCATCTCGCCGAAGCGCTGGCCGCCGAACTGGGCCTTGCCGCCGAGAGGCTGCTGGGTGATCATCGAGTAGGGGCCGGTCGAGCGGGCGTGGATCTTGTCGTCGACGAGGTGGGCCAGCTTCAGCATGTAGACGTAGCCCGTGGTGATCGGGTTGTCGTAGGGCTCGCCGGTGCGCCCGTTGTAGAGGGTCTGCTTGCCGTCGGTCTCGATCAGCCGGTGGCCGTCGGACGTCTCCGGGTTGAGGTTCGTGAGGATGTCGACGATGGTCGGCTTGTCGTGGGCGAGCTCGCGCTCGTCCCAGGTGGCGCCGTCGAACACCGGCGTGGCGACGAGGGCCGAGGGCGGGGTCACCGGGCGGGTCTTGGTCTCGGTGCCCTTGACGGGCTCGTCCCCCACCCGGACCCCGTCGATCTCCCAGCCGTACCGGGCGCAGTATCCGAGGTGGGCCTCGAGGACCTGGCCGACGTTCATACGCGACGGCACGCCCAACGGGTTCAGGATGATGTCGACCGGCGTGCCGTCCGCGGTGAAGGGCATGTCCTCGACGGGCAGGATCCGCGAGATCACGCCCTTGTTGCCGTGGCGGCCGGCCAGCTTGTCGCCCACGCTGATCTTGCGGTTCTGGGCCACGTACACCCGCACCAGCTGGTTCACGCCGGGCGGCAGCTCCCCGGCGTCGGGGTCGTCGCGGTCGAACACCTTGACGTCGATCACCTTGCCGGACTCCCCGTGGGGCACCTTCAGGGACGTGTCGCGCACCTCCCGGGCCTTCTCGCCGAAGATGGCCCGCAGCAGCCGCTCCTCGGGCGTCAGCTCGGTCTCGCCCTTGGGCGTGACCTTGCCCACCAGCACATCGCCCGGCCCGACCTCGGCGCCCACGCGGATGATCCCGCGGTGGTCGAGATCGGCCAGGATGTCGTCGGAGAGGTTCGGGATGTCGCGGGTGATCTCCTCGGAGCCCAGCTTGGTGTCGCGGGCGTCTATCTCGTGCTCGTGGATGTGGATCGAGGTGAGCACGTCGTCGCGGGCCAGGCGCTCCGACAGGATGATGGCGTCCTCGAAGTTGTAGCCCTCCCAGGACATGAAGGCCACCAGCAGGTTCTTGCCCAGGGCCAGCTCGCCGTGGTCGGTGGACGGGCCGTCGGCCAGCACGTCGCCGGCGCGGACGGCGTCGCCGGCACGGACGAGCGGCTTCTGGATGATGCAGGTGTCCTGGTTGGACCGCTCGAACTTGCGCAGCCTGATGTCGGTGCGGCCCGAGCCGGCGTAGTCCAGCACGATGTGGTCGCCGTCCACCGAGACGACGGTCCCGTCCTCGGCGGCGATGACCATGTCGGCCGCGTCCCGGGCGGCCCGGCCCTCGACGCCGGTACCGATGTAGGGGGCCTCGGTGCGCACCAGCGGCACCGCCTGGCGCTGCATGTTGGCGCCCATCAGGGCCCGGTTGGCGTCGTCGTGCTCGAGGAACGGGATGAGGGCGGTGGCCACCGAGACGATCTGCTTGGGCGAGATGTCCATCATCTGCACCTCGTCGGGCGGCACGAAGGAGATCTCGGTGGTGGCGCCGAAGAAGACCTCCTGCTCCAGCTGGAGCCGGAGATTCTCCAGCGAGGCCGCCTGCGGGGACCGCCGCACCAGCACGCGCGGGTTGACGAACCGGCCCTCGGAGTCGATCGGCGCGTTGGCCTGCGCGACGACGTACTCCTCCTCCTCGGCGGCATCGAGGTAGACGATCTCGTCGGTGACCCGGCCGTCGGAGACGACCCGGTAGGGCGACTCGATGAAGCCGAACTTGTTGACGCGGGCGAAGGAGGCCAGGCCCCCGATGAGCCCGATGTTGGGGCCCTCGGGCGTCTCGATCGGGCACATCCGCCCGTAGTGGGAGAAGTGCACGTCGCGCACCTCGAACCCGGCCCGCTCGCGGCTCAGCCCGCCGGGGCCGAGCGCCGAGAGCCGGCGCCGGTGGGTCAGGCCCGACAGCGAGTTGACCTGGTCCATGAACTGCGAGAGCTGCGAGGTGCCGAAGAACTCCTTGATGGACGCGACCACCGGCCGGATGTTGATCAGCGTCTGCGGCGTGATCGCCTCCACGTCCTGGGTGGTCATGCGCTCGCGCACCTGGCGCTCCATGCGGGACAGGCCGATGCGGACCTGGTTCTGGATCAGCTCGCCGACGCTGCGGATGCGGCGGTTGGCGAAGTGGTCCTGGTCGTCGAGGCGGTAGCCGGGCTCGCCCTTGGCCAGGTTCAGCAGGTAGGTGGCCGCGGCCAGCATCTCGCACGGCGACAGCAGCTTCTGGTCCGGCTCGGGCCGCTCGATGTCGAGCCCGAAGGTGCTCTCGAGGAAGTCGAACTCCGGGCCGAGCTTGCGGTTGAGCTTGTGCCGGCCCACCTCCGAGAGGTCGTAGCGGCGGCCGCTGAAGAAGGAGCTCTCGAAGTAGGAGCGAGCCGTCTCCGCGGTGGCCGGGTCGCCGGGGCGCACCCGCTTGTAGATCTCGATCAGCGACTCGTCGCGGGTGGGCGCCATGTGGCCCTGCTTGTCCCACTGCTCGGCCAGGAAGTCGAAGTGCTCGACGAAGCGCTCGAGGAACCCGGGATGGGTCTCCTCGTCGTAGCCGAGCGCCCTCAGCAGGGTGAACAGCGGCAGGCGGCGCTTGCGGGCCACCCTCACCCCGGCGGTGATCTCCTTGCGGGGCTTCTGCTCCACGTCGAACTCGATCCACTCCCCCCGGTAGGGATGGATCGTGCCCGTCACGAGCTGGTACTTGGCCAGGTTCCGCAGCCGGTAGCGCTCGCCGGGCTGGAAGATCACGCCGGGCGAGCGGACCAGCTGGGAGACGACCACCCGCTCGGTGCCGTTGATGATGAAGGTGCCCTTGCCGGTCATCATGGGGAAGTCGCCCATGAAGACGATCTGCTCCTTGATCTCGCCGGTGCCGGCGTTGAGGAAGCGGGCCCGGACGAAGATCGGCGCGGAGTAGGTCATGTCCTTCTCCTTGCACTCGTCCACCGTGAACTTCGGGGGTGGATGGAGCTCCTCGTCGCCGGGGTCGAACTCGAGCTCGAGCTCGAGCGTCCCGCTGTAGTCGGCGATCGGCGAGATGTCCTTGAAGGTGCGGGCCAGGCCCTCGGTCATCAGCCAGGAGAAGCTCTCCCGCTGGATCGCGATGAGGTCGGGCAGTTCGAGGATCTCCTCGAGATTTCCGAACGAATAGCGTTCGCGTGAAGCGGCGCGTGCGGTCACGTGGTACTCCCGAGGGCCGGTTGATCTGGGATCACGAGGTCGCGCGTGCGCGCGTCAGCATTGAGGAATTAGCCACGGGAGCCGCCTCCCAGCGCGCACAGACGACCACGGTAGGCGGGATGCTAGCCCGCGGCGCCGCGAACAGCAACCACCCGACGGCGCGATGGCCGCGAGAATAGCGGATGGTGCGCCGCCGCGCCGTCTTGAGCCGCTGGAGCTCAGGCCGCCCGGAGCTGAGCCCGGACGGTGTCGATTTCGGCGTCGTCCATCCCCGCCGCCGACAGGTAGCCGGCCGCGCCGCCCCACTGGTCGTGCAGCTCCTGCAGGGTGGCGAGGATGACGGCGGGGCGGGCCTCCCAGAGGGGAGCGAACCCGGCCGGGTCCAGTCCCAGATCCTCGAGCATCGGCTGGAGCGACCGGGCCTCGGTGTGGTCTCGCTGGAGGCTGGGACGCCGCTGCGACGACAGCGCGTAGTCGGCCGCCACATGCTCGGCGGCCACCCCGGCCAGGTCCAGCAGCATCATCGAGGCCACGCCGGTGCGGTCCTTGCCCGCCGTGCAGTGGATCACGACCGGATCGCCCACCCCGACCTGCCGGGCGATCCTCACGAACGCGGGACCGAAGTTCTCCAGGATGCGCACGTAGCCGGCCACCATCTCGGCCTCGCCGTAGGACTTGATCTCGCGCTCGGCTATGCGCTCGAAGATGGTGCGGGCCCGGAAGGTCTCGTCGCTCGTCATCGGCATGCGGACATAGGACGCCCCCGCGGGGAGGCGGTCCGGGAACTCGGCCGCCTCGGCCTCGGAGCGCAGGTCGAAGACGTGGCGGATGTTGGCCGCTTCGAGACGGCGCAGGTCGGCGTCGGTGAGCGTGCCCAACCGGTCGGCCCGGAACACCAGGCCGGTCCTGATCGAGCCGCCGCCGGCGACGGGCACGCCGCCGAGGTCGCGGAAGTTGCTGGGACCGTCCAGCTCCAGCCGCCGCTCCATCGAACGACCTCGACCAGCGCCGAGCCGTCGGGTCTGGGTCCGGCCGCGCCCGCGGTGGGCCGTCAGACCAGTTGGACCTCGGCGCCGACGGCCTCCAGGGCCACCTTGGCCTTCTCGGCGTCCTCCTTGGGAAGGCCCTCGAGCACAGGCTTGGGCGCGTTGTCGACGAGGTCCTTGGCTTCCTTGAGTCCCAGCGACGTGAGGCTGCGCACCTCCTTGATCACCTGGATCTTCTTGTCGCCGACCCCGGCCAGCACGACGTCGAAGGAGTCCTTGACGTCCTCGTCGTCGCCGCCCGCGTCAGCGGCCGGGGCCGCGACCACAGCCGCCGCCGGCGCGGCCGCGGTGACGTCGAAGCGCTCCTCGAACTCCTTGAGCAGTTCGCTCAGCTCGAGCACGGTCATCTGCGAGATCGAATCGAGGATCTCTTCTTTGGTTGCCATGGTTCAGGCCTCCTGTGTTTCGGATGGTTGTCGGTCGTCGCCGTCTCCGGCACTGCGGGTGTCGATGAGCGCCTTGAGCCCGTAGGCGAAGTTGCGCGGCAGCGCCTCCAGCAGGCCGGCGAGCTTGGCCATGGGTGCCTGGAAAGCCCCTGCGAGCTGCGCGAGGAGCTGGTCGCGCGAGGGAAGGTCGGCCAGGGCGACCAGGTCCTCGGGGCCGAGAACCTTGGTGCCCAGCACCCCGCCCTTGAGCACGAGGGCCCGGTTGGCGCGGGAGAAGTCCCGCAGGGCCTTGGCCACCGCGGCCGCGTCGCCACTGCCGCCATCGTCGCCCTCGCCGACGAAGGCGATGGCGGTCGGGCCGGTGAGCAGGTGGGCGACGTCGAGGCCCAGATCGGCCACGGCCAGTCGCACCATGGTGTTCTTGTAGATGGTGTACTCGCCGCCCGCGGCGCGCAGGGACCGGCGCAGCTCAGCCATCTGGGGGACGTTCAGGCCGCGGTACTCGGTCAGCAGGGCCGCATCGCTGGCTTCCAGCCGGTCTCGCACTTCGGCGACGACGGCCGCCTTCTCGGGCCTAGGAACTGTCATGGGTGCCTTCCTCGTCCGGCGGGCCGTCGGGCCCATTGGTGCTCCCCGCGGAGCGCACCGGATGTCTCAGGTGAGCGCGGTGGGCGGCGATCCTACCCCGGCTAGTCGTCGTCTCCGACCCCGGCCGGGTCGACACGGACGCCCGGGCCCATCGAGGAGCTGAGCACCACCTTCTTCACGTACTTGCCCTTGGCCGCGGGCGGCTTGGCCCGCTGGAGCTCGGAAACCACCGCCCGGAGGTTCTTCAGCAGGTCCTCCTCCGCGAAGGACGCTTTGCCGATGGGAACGTGCACGTTGGCGAAGCGGTCGGTCCGGTACTCGACCTTGCCCCCCTTGAACTCTCCGATGGTGCGCTCCACGTCATTGGTGACGGTGCCGGTCTTGGGGTTGGGCATCAGCCCGCGGGGCCCCAGTATCCGGCCCAGCTTGCCGACCACCGGCATCATGTCGGGCGTGGCGATGGCCACGTCGAAGTCGGTCATGCCTCCCTGGACCTGCTCGGCCAGATCCTCGGCTCCCACCAGGTCGGCCCCGGCCTCGCGGGCCTTGGTGGCGGTCTCGCCCTGGGCGAACACCGCGACGCGCACGTCCTTGCCGGTTCCCGACGGCAGCGAGATCGTGCCCCGCATCATCTGGTCGGCCTTGCGGGGATCGACGCCGAGCCTCACGACCACGTCGACGCTCTCGTCGAAGCGCCGCTTGGACAGGTTCTTCACCAGGCTCACCGCGTCGGCGTCGCTGTGGAGGTGCAGGCGGTCGAAGCTCTTGACCGCGTCCGCATACTTCTTGCCCTTGGCCATGATCGCTCCCGTGCCGCTCGTTACGTAGATCGCCTAGACGACGGTGACGCCCATGGAGCGGGCCGTGCCCTCGACCTGCGCCTTGGCCGCCTCCAGGTCGTTGGCGTTCAGGTCAGGCATCTTCACCGCGGCGATCTCGGCCACCTGCGCGTCGGTGATGGTGCCCACCGACTCGCGGCCCGGCGTCTCGGCCGCCTTCTCGAGACCTGCGGCGGTCCGGATCAGGTACGACGTCGGGGGGGTCTTGGTGATGAACGTGAACGACCGGTCCTCGTAGATGGTTATCTCTGCGGGGATGATCTGGCCCCGCTTGTCCTCGGTGCGGGCGTTGTAGTCCTTGCAGAAGTCCATGATGGCCACACCGTGGGGGCCGAGCGCGGTGCCGACCGGCGGCGCGGGTGTGGCCTGGCCGGCGGGGATCTGGATCTTCACTACGGCGGCGACCGGCTTGCGTGCCATCGGACTCTCTCAAACGTGGGGACGGGCGAACGGGCAGTGTGGCGGGTCAGGCGGCGGGCTACAACCCCGGAGGGGTCTCAGAGCCGGGCCACCTGCGCGAACTCGAGCTCCACGGGCGTCTCGCGACCGAAGATGTTGACCAGCACCTTCACCTTGAGCTGGTCCTCGTTGATCTCGATTATCTCGCCGGAGAAGTCGGCGAACGGGCCGTCCTTGACGCGGACGGTCTCGCCCATGCCGTACTCGAACATCGGCTTGGCTCGCTTGGATGCCTCCCGGGACCGGTCGGCCTCCACCCCTAGGAAGGCTTCGACGTCGCGGCGGCGCAGCGGCGAGGGCGACCCGCCCTGGTTGACGAAGCCGGTGACATTGGGGGTGTCGCGTATGACCGGCCAGACCTCGTCGTCCAGCTCGCAACGCACGAACACGTAGCCGGGGAACAGCCGCTTGGAGGAGATCACCTTCTTGCCGTTCTTGAACTCGGGCACGTCCCGCAGCGGGATGACCACCTCATGGATGCGGCCCTCCATGTTCATCGACGCGGTGCGGGCCTCGAGGTTCTGCTTGACCTTCTTCTCGTAGCCGGACTGGGTGTGGACGACGAACCACTTGCCCGGCTTGTCGTAGGGGCTGACCGGTTCGGGAGCATCGGCGTCCGCTTCGGCCGCGAACAGGTCGTCCTCGGTGAGGACAGCCGCATCGCTCGGGGCGGGGTCATTGATCGCGGCCGCTTCGGTGGCGGCGGCGTCGGTTGCGGGTGCTTCGGTGACGGGGGTGTCAGTCATGGGTTGGGGAACCTCAGGAATCGAACAGTTCGAGTATGAACGTGGAGAAGACCCAGTCGAGCCCGTAGATCATGGCCGTGAGGATCACGACCGTGACCAGCACGACGATGGAGTAGTTGACTGTCTCGGCCCGGCTCGGCCAGGCCACCTTGCGCAGCTCGCCTCTGACCTCGCGCAGGAACTGCATGGGCGAGGTCCGCTCGGTCGACGCCGAGGCGGGGCGGCTGCGGGTGCGGACCGGCGCGCCTTCGGCATCGACCTCTCCCTGCTTCTGCAGCATGCGCTTCTGCTGACGGTTCATCGCCATGGTTGGGTTCACCTCGGATGGATTGCCTCGCCGCAGGTTGTGGCCATCGGCGATTCGCAGGGGCGGAGGGACTCGAACCCCCAACCGCCGGTTTTGGAGACCGGTGCTCTGCCAATTGAGCCACGCCCCTCAGCAACCCGGAAAGGCTACCAGCGCGACCTCCCGAACGGCTACGGCGGCGCGCGCTCTCAGGACGCCAGCCTGGCGGCGCGGCGATGACGGGCCGCGATGAAGCCGGCGGTGGCTGCAGCCCCGGCCGCGACGCCCCCGACCGCGGCCACGACGCCCGATCGGGCCATCCGGGCCAGCCGGCGCCCGTGAAGGTCGAGAGTCTCCAGGATCTGCGACTCCAGGCGGTAGTCCTCCTCGGCGGGCGCTTCCCGCAGCGACTGCATGGCCTCCATCAGCCGCTGGTACCGGGCCTGCTCGGCCCGGCACCTCAGGCACGTGGCCAGGTGGTCCAGCTCCAGCGGCCCGAAGGCGCGGTCGGAGCCTGCGGTCGCGGCGAGGGCGTCGCTCACCGACACGCAGTGGGCGCGGTCACCGGCCATGGTCGTGCTCCTCTCCGGGCAGGGGGAGCACCTGCTCGCGCAGGCGCCGGCGAGCACGGTGCAGCCGCACCTTGGCGGCGGTCACCGAGATGCCGAGCTCCTTGGCGATGGCCTCATGGGGCATGTCGTACATGTCCCGCAGCACGACCACCGACCGCAGGCGCGGCGGGAGGTCGCGGATGGCCGCGTCGAGGTTGACGCGCAGCGCGGCCAGGTCCCCCAGCAGGGTCGGGTCGTAGTCGGGCCGGGTGTCGATCACATCGTCGTGGGCGCCGAGGTCGTCGTGGCGGTGGAGCCGGCGCCGGCCGTTGTGAGTGGCCGCGCAGTTGGCCACGATGCGGTACAGCCAGGTGCTGAAGAGCGCATCGCCGCGGAAGCGGCCGACGCTCCGGTAAGCCCTCAGGTACGCCTCTTGAACCACGTCGCGAGCATCCTCCGTGCTGCCCGTCAGGCGAAGCGCCAGCGCATACGAGTCGGAGTGGGTGATCCGCACGAGCCGGTCGAACGCCTCCCGGTCGCCGGACTTGGCCCGCTCGACGAGCGAGACCATGTCCGGTGAAGATTGAGACTCGCGAGCGCCGCGGACGTTACGCGGCGACTCCTCGACGGCTCGCAGGCGGCGCCTCGGGGATGCGGTCACAGCAGTTGTCTAGCATGCCGCCACCCGGCGGCCGGTGCCGTGCGGCGGCTGCGTGCCCCGCAGCGGCGCCATCTCATGTAGCGACGGACAGACTTGAACTGTCGACCTCTCGATTATGAGTCGAGCGCTCTTGCCAACTGAGCTACGTCGCCGGGACGGGCAGGACGGATGCCTGCACCGAGCTCCCTGTCAGAATCGAACTGACGACCTTCTCCTTACCATGGAGACGCTCTGCCGGCTGAGCTAAGGGAGCGGTTCGGCGCCGGGGCGCCGGTCTGCCATGATGCCACACCGCCGGGTCTATCCCAACCGCCGCGCTCGCGCTCAGACTGCGAACTCGGCCACCTGCACCGGCTGCTTACGCTCGGCGCTGGCCACCGCGGCCTGGAGCACCTCGGTGACCGCGAGGCCGACACGGCCGTCGGTCTCGACGGGATGGCCCTCTCTGATGGCGGACGCGAACTCGGCGACCTGCTCGGCGAGGGGATCGTTGGCCTCGATGGCCACCTCCTCGGGAGCGGCGTCGCCCTTGGCCTGCACCAGCAGGCTGGCGCCGTCGCGCCGGTTGAAGGCGGCCGCCTCGGTGCCGTGCACCGCGACCTCCACCGCGCCGGGCACGAAATGGGTGGTGAGCAGGGTCCCGATCGCCCCCGACTCGAACTCGAACAGCAGCCCGGTGGCGTGGTCGAGGGGCACATCGGGCAGGACGCTGCGGCTGAACGCGCTGACCGCCGCGATCGGGCCCAGCAGGTAGTGGTAGGTGTCGATCATGTGGACGCCGAGCCCGGTCATCCCGCCCAGCGGGGTCTCGGCGCCCTCGGCCCTCCAGGTGGCCGGATAGCCGTGGGACACATTGAACATGGACGACGCCACCAACGGGGTGCCCATCTCGCCCCGGACGAGCATCTCGTGGATGCGGCGGTTGGGCGCCTGGCGGCGGCGCTGGTAGCCGACCATCAGCCGGGTGCCCGCGGCGTCGGCTGCCGCCACCGCCCGGCGCCCCTCCTCGACGGTGAGGGTGAACGGCTTCTCCACGAGCACGTGCTTGCCGGCCCCGGCCGCCTCGCAGACCTGGTCGGCATGGACGCTGTGGGGCGTGGCCAGGATCACACCCTCCACGTCCTCGGCGGCCAGCATCTCCTTCAGCGAGCCCACCGCCCGGCACCCGGTCCGCTCGGCGAAGTCCTCGCGGGCGGCCGCGGTCCGGGCGTGGCAGGCGACCAACTCGGCCGCACCCGAGCGCCGGACGGCCGCCGCGAGCTCGCCTCCCCACCAGCCGAGCCCGACCAGACCCAAACGGACATTGTCGCCGCTCATCGCCGCCGGCCTCCTCGACTCGAAACCTCGGACGTTCTTGCGTGTCTCACAACAGCAGCCTCTCCTCGTACTCGACCCTCGACAGCACCCGCGGCTCGCCTTCGGTGACGAGCACCATGTCCTCGATCCTCACGCCGCCGCCGCCCTCGACGCCGGGCACCCAGACCAGCGGCTCGACGGCGAACACCATGTTGGCCTCGAACTCGCACTCGGTGGCCCCCGGCATGCTCTCGCCAATGTAGGGGGGCTCGTTGGCGCCCACCCCGATCCCGTGGCCGATGAACAGGCTGAAGAGGTGATCGGCGAGTCCGTGCTCCGCGATCTTGGCGACGACCGCGCCGGCCGCGTCGGCGGTGGTGAACCCCGGACGCATCCTGTCGATGCCGGCCATCAGGCCCTCGTAGACGGCGGTGTAGATCTCCTGCTGGCGCCGGTTGGGGCGGCCGATGACCGTGGTGCGGCCGATGTCGGAGAAGTAGCCGTTCCACATCGCCCCGATGTCGATGAAGCACAGGTCGTGGTTCCGCATCAGCTTGTCGGTGGCCAGCCGGTGCGGGGGCGACATGTGCTCGCCCGAGGCGACGAACGGCGTGATCACGTGGGCCATCTCGCCGCCGAGGTGGAACAGCGTCTGCATGGCGTCGCCCGCCACCTCGAGCTCGCGGCGCCCGGCCCTCGTCTCGTCGAGGGCCCGCTGGGTGACCGCGTCGCCGATGGCGCAGGCCTCCTCGATGATGGCGATCTCGGTGCCGGTCTTGATCAGCCGGGCCCGCTGCATGACGGTGTCGCCGTCGACCACCTCCAGGTCGGGCATGTGGGCCCGCAGGGCGTCGATGAACGACACGCTGGCCGCGTCCACGCCGAGCCGCCCGCTGCCGAGGCCCCGCTCGACCAGGATCGGGCGCAGGATGCTGCGCACGAAGCCGTCGACCAGCTCGGCCTGCTCCATGATGGGAATGGCGTGGGCCTCGGCGATCCATCCCATGTGCGCGCGGGCCTTGTCGATCTCGCCTCCCGAGCACAGCAGCACGGGCGCCTCGCCCGCCTGGAGCAACGCGCCGTTGAGCGCCATGGTCTTGCCCGCGATCAGCTGGGCCCGCAGCGAGGTGAGGTACCGGACGTTCTCGTCCTTCCACACCATCAGGGCATCCACGCCCGCGGCGGCCAACTCCCGCCGCGCGGCCGCGACCCGGTCGCGGCGCAGCCGGGCCATGTCGTAGCGCTCCTCCCAGTCGACCGCGAAGGGGCCCTTGGCGTAACCCTCCAGCGAGCCGTTCGGGCGGCTCACGCTGGCCGCTCTGTGAGGTGCCGGTACAGCGCGGCGGCGTCGAGTTCGCCCAGGCCCCGGTCCGCAGCCTCCCGGTACTGCGGCAGGGCGGCGTCCAGCAGGGGGGTGGGCGCGCCCACGGCCCGGGCGTGCTCCGCGATTATCCCGGCGTCCTTGCAGATGATGGCCAGGCGGGCCGAGGGCGGCTCGTAGACCCCGGAGGCCATCATCGGTCCCCTGATGTCGAACATCCTCGAAGTGCCGACCCCGGCCGAGATCACCTCCTGCACGACCCGGGGGTCCAGCCCGCTGGCCGCGCCGAGCCGGTGGGCCTCGGCCGCGGCCAGCGTGTGGACCGACACCAGCAGGTTGGCCACGAACTTCATGCGCGAGCCGTTGCCGAACTCGCCCAGGTAGAAGGTGCGCTGCCCGACATGGCCCAGGATCGGCTCGGCCGCGGCGAACGCCTCGGGGTCGCCGCTGGCGTAGACGACCAGGGTGGCGTCGGCGGCCTGGAGGCCGGTGCCGCTCACCGGTGCGTCGAGCAGGGCCGCGCCCGCGGCCTCCAGCACCGCTCGTGCCTGCTCCTTGGCCTCGATGCTGAAGGTGCCCATCTCCACCACCACCAGCCCCGGCCTGCGGGCCGATGCCAGCGCCCGGCTCGCCTCCCGGAGCGACTCGACGGTGGGCAGCGACAGCAGGACCACCCCGGCCTCGGCGGCCACCTCCTCCGGCGAGGCCAGCAGGCGGGCGCCGCATCCGGCGGCACGGCGGGGGTCTGTGTCGAAGCCGACGACATCGTGGCCTGCGGAGCGGATGTGCCGGGCCATCGCCCCGCCCATCACGCCGAGGCCGACGATCCCGACCACGGGCTCCGTACCGGGGTCAGCCATCGGCGGCAGAGAGGATCGCGACCCGGCCGGCGTCGCCGTCGAGCATTCCCAGCCGCGGTCCCTGCCGCACTATGTCGCCGATCGGGCAGTCGACCACTGCGGGCACGGTCAGGGAGCGGGCCACCTCGAAGAGGTGCGCGGTGGGCGCACCGCCCAGCGAGACGATCCCGGCCGCGTCGAACAACAGCGGCGAGAAGTTGGCCAGCGGGTACTGGGTGACGATGATGTCGCGGGGCCGCACATGGTCGGTCTGCTTGGAGTTCTCCACCCAGACCAAGCGGCCGGCCCCCACGCCTGAGGAACTGGCACGGCCCGCGTGGACCTCCCCCTGGAGCGCGGCCACACCGGCGAGGACCGGCTCCCAGCGGTCGAGGCCCTGGCGGCCGGTGGGGCGGGTCTGCTCGATGAGGCGGCGGGCCATGCCGAGCAGCCGGGCCGCAAGCTCCTCGTCTACGGGCGCCAGCGACTTCAGTGCCTCTATCGACTCGTTGGGCCGGTCGCTGCGCATGCGCCGCAGCACCAGCATGGCCCGGGCGTGGGCCTCTTCGGCGGCTTCGGGGGCCATGCCCCATGCCTGGGCCACCAGACGGCGGGCGAGGGCTCGGGCCTCGCCGGCCAGTTCGTCGGGGGGAAGGTCGCCGTCGGGCTCGACCGGCTCGGGGAGCCGGGCCATCGCCGGCAGCCATCCCAGCACCAGTTCCTCGCCCCAGGAGCCCGGATAGGAGCGGGCCAGGCGCACGAACTCGAGGGCGAAGCGATGGCCGAGCGCGGCGGGCACCTCGAAGCTCTCGTCGGCTGCGCCCACCAGGGACCGCTGCACCTGAAGCAGCAGCGGCTCCCCGTCGACCATCACCCACTCGATCAGGTTGCAGCCGACTTCGGCGCGTGCAGCCAGGGCCAACTCGGCCACCGATTCAAGGGCGGCGGCACCCATCAGCTCCACCGCGTCGTGACCCGAGACCTCTCCCCCGGACACCTCTGCCCGGCTGCCGGAGGACCATCCGGCCATCAGGTCGCGCGGCGATCCCTTGACGGCGTCGATCCTCACCGAGGAGTCGGGGAACGTCAGGGCCGCCCCTCCGAAGTCGGCGGTGATCTCGGGCTGCACCACCAGGCCCATCGGTGCGTCGACGGGCTCGATGCCAGCGGCCTCGTAGCGCTCGAGCGCCTCCAGCGAGTAGCACGAGGCCCAGACGCTCTTGGCTGCCTTGCCGATCTCGTCGTGGCGCACCTCAGGCACCGAGGTGAAGGCGCCGGACCACTCCCCGGAGCCCTCCAGGATGCTGGACGAGCGCACGATCAGCGGCTCGGGCAGATCTTGCGCGGCCGCGGTCATGGCCTCGGTCAGCCCGGGCTCGAGATCGCAGCCGATGATGGCCATCCGGGCGCCGCCCGAGCCCCGAGCCTGCATCTGAGCCTCGGCGTGCGCCAGCGCGGCTGCGGAGGCCTCCGGCGACACGACGAAGCCGTCGGGCACGGGCAGGCCCGCGGCCCTGGCCCGGGCCAGGCCGGCGCCCTTGGCACCGGCCGCGCCCACATCGGACGCGGAGGGGTGGCCGAGGGGAAGGACCAGCGGCGGGCCGCCGGGGCCGTCGCCGGTGTTCGGCAGCACGCGGGCGCTCACGCGGCGTTGGCGAGCCGGACGGTCGCTGGGCCGCGCCTCACCCGGCGCAGGTGATCTCGTCGAGGGGGAAGGTGGAGATCAGCTCCACCCCGGTCTCGTTGACGATCAGCATCTCCTCGAGGCGCACGCCGAACTCATGGAGCTTGCCGTGCTGGGTCTCGAGCGCGAACACCATGCCCGGCTTGATCTCCTGGGGATGGTCCAGAGACCAGATGCGTGAGATCACCGGCTGGTCGTACTGCGCCAGCCCGAGACCGTGGCCCCAGAGGTTGGCTGCGGCCTCGTCCTCCTCCTCGTAGCCCCAGATGTCCTTGGCCGAGGGCCACACCGAGGCGATGTCGGCGGTGGTGACACCGGGTCGGGTGGCTTCGATGGAGTCCTGGAGCCACTTGTTGGCCAGGTCGTAGTACCGCTTATGCTCGTCGGTGGGCGTGCCGCCCACGCAGTAGGTGCGGTACACGCACGACTTGAAGCCGTTCCAGGTGAGCGCGGCCAGATCGATGATGACCAGATCGCCCGGGCGGATGATCCGATCGCCGTGGTTGCGCCAGTTCGGCCAGGCGTTGGGGCCCGACGAGACGATGACGTCCTCGACGTTCTCCATGCCCGGGATGCTGTACAGGTACTCCATCCCGAAGGCGGTGACCTCGTTCTCGGTCAGCCCCGGCTTGAGGAACTGCGAGAACTCGTAGTGGGTGACGTCGCAGATGGCGCCGACGATGCGCATGGCCTTCTGTTCATTGGGGCTCTTGATGGAGCGGGCCTCCATCATCGGGGTCATGCCGTCGACCCAGTCGATGTTGCGCTGCTCGAAGGCCCGGATCATGTTGAGGTCCATGAAGTCGACGCCGAGGGGCTGGTCGGACACCCCGGCGTCCTCGAGGTCGTTCATGAGGGCGCCGGTGAACTTCTCGACCTGCGCCGTGGACGCAGGACCGGCTGCGCCCTTGATCCAGGCGTAGGAGTAGCGGACGTTCTCCTTGGGGATCCACGGTGAGTGCTCGCGGATGTGGTAGCCGATGTCGCCCTGCTCGTACAGGATCGGCTCCTTGCCCTCGATGAGCACCGCGTAGCGAAGGCCGGGCTTGAGCTGGTTCCAGCCGGGCGTCATGGTCGACGTGACGTACCGGATGTTCTCGTCGTACATCAGCAGCATGGCGCCGAGCCCGTGACGCCGCATGGCCTCCCGGGCCCGGCGCAGGCGCCACTCGCGCACCTCCTGCCAGTTGATGCCTTCCCGCCAGTCGGTTCCGAGGACTCCGAATGCTTCCTTCACTGTGGCTCCTTGGTAGAGATGCGGTCGTGCGGCCGGGCGGCGCGCCACTCGCGGCACCGGCCAGCTGATGACCTTGGCGTAGCTGCCAGCAAGATCATATATTATGTCAGGTGTCTTGCCAATGCGGCCGCAGCCCTCTCCCGGACTCCGTGGCCGCAGCTACAGGCCGAACAGGCGGGCCGCGTTCGAGCCCTTGATGGCGGCCCGCTCGGGCTCGCTCAAGCCTTCGACCCGATCGATCAGGCCGACCGGATCGGCCTCGCCCATGTCGAAGGGGAAGTCGGTCCCCATCATCACCCGTTCGGCCCCCACGATCTCGATCAGGTGCTCGACGTACTTGGGCTGGAACACCATGGTGTCGTAGTAGAGGCGCTTGAAGTAGTCGCTGGGGGGCCGGTCGGGAATGCCGGTGCGGGTCTCGGGCCGGACCTCCCAGGTGTGGTCGGCGCGGGCTGCGTAGAACGGCACGTAGCCGCCGCCGTGAAGCAGTACCAGCTTCAGGTCCGGCAGTTCCTCGAACAGCCCCGAGAAGACCATCCGGTGCACCGCCACCGTGGTCTCCAGCGGGTTGCCGATGCAGTTGACGAGGAAGAACTCGTCGAGGCGGTGGCTCTCCTCGTAGCCATTGGGATGCAGTATCACCGGCACGCCCCTGGCCGCCACCGCCTGCCAGAACGGCCGGAAGCGGGGCTCGTCGAGGTTGTGGCCGTCGACGGTGCCGCCGATCTGGAGCCCCTTGAATCCGAGTTCGTCCACGGCCCGGTCCATCTCGGCGATGGCCGCGTCCACGTCCTGGAGGGGCACGGTCGCGCCCACGGCGGCGAACCGCCCGGGGAAGTCCGCGACCGCCTGCGCCAGCCGGTCGTTCTGGATCCGGGCCGACTCGACCGCCGCCGGCGCCGGCAGCCAGTACCCGTACTGGGACACGAAGGTGGCCAGGCCCTGGACGTCCACGCCCATCGAGTCCATCGGCTCGATCCGGGCCGCCGGATCGTGCAGGTGGGCCGCGATCGACGGGATCATCACCGCGTTGTGGTCCTTGGAGCTCTGGTTCATGAAGTGGAGGTAGGGCTCGTAGGCGGGTCGGCGGTGCCCGGCCAGCAGCGGCTCGCAGTCCGCGACCGCCAGGTGGCAGTGAATGTCGACAGTGCGGGCCGGTCCGGCGGCGCCCGCGTCCTTGCTCGCGGGCGCGCCCGCGCCGGTCGAAGCCACTTGCCAGTCTCCCCTTCTAGGAACGCAGGTCGATCTCGAGCACCGACCTCGGGATCTCGAGGTGCTCTCGGATCGCCTCGGCGGCCGCCTCCACATCGCTGTGGGAGAGGGCATCGAACATGCGCTGGTGATCACGGGTGGCCTGCTCGCGTGCGGTGGGCCTGGCCTTCAGCGCCATGCTGACGTACATCACCGAGGTGTCCAGCAGGGTGCGCAGGATCGCCAGCAGCCGCGGCGAGCCGGCGGCCTCGTAGATCGTCATGTGGAAGTCGCGGTTGAGCATCACCCAGTCGGCCGCCGGCGGGGCGTCCTGCATCTGCTTCAGCAGGTCGCCGACCCGAGCCAGTTGTTCGGGGGCGATCCGGGCCGCGGCCTTCTGCATGGCGACCACCTCGAGCAGCAGGCGCAGGTCGTAGATCTCCTGGAGCTCCTCGTTGCTGATGCGGTGCACGGTGCCGCCCCGGTGGGCGTCCAGCTCGACGATCCCCTCGGCGGCGAGGTCCCGCAGCGCCTCGCGCACCGGCGTCGTGCTCACATTCAACTGCTCGGCGAGGTCGGCCTGCACCAGGCGCGTCCCGCCGGGAAGGCTGCCGTCGAGGATGCCCTCCCTGAGGGTCTCCCGCACGAACTCGTGAGCGGTCACCCGGGTGCGTATGGTCTTGTTCGAGACGTTGAGGCCTGCGTTGGTCACGTCCGCTCCTTCGTCGAGAGCGCGGGCCGATGATCGATAGTATCAGCGGCGCTATATCTGATAGGGAGACCGTCATGAAATGCGTGCAGGTAACCGCGCCCGGACAGCTGACCCATGCGGATGCGACCGAGCCGGCCCCGCCCGACCCCGGCCACGCGGTGGTGAGGATCGACACCGTCGGGATCTGCGGGACCGACGTGAAGATCCTCAGCGGCGCCATCCCGGTCTCCTACCCGCGGATCATGGGCCACGAGATGGTCGGCGTGGTGGAAGCAGCCGCCGAGACAGGCCCGCCGCGGGGCTCCAGGGTGCTGATCGACCCCGCCATCGTGTGCGGAACGTGCGACCTCTGCCGCAAGGGCCGCGGCAACCTGTGCCGCAACGGCGGCCTGCTGGGCCGCGATGCCGACGGCGTGTTCGCCGAGTACGCGGCGGTGCCCGCCCATCGCCTGCTGGAGGTCCCCGACTCCGTCAGCGCAACCGCGGCGGGACTGCTCCAGGTTCTGGGGACCTGCGTGCACGCCCAGCGCAGCACACCCGTGTTCGTCGGCGATGTGGCGGTGGTGCTGGGCCTCGGTGTCAGCGGCCTGCTGTTCACCCAGATGCTGCGCGGGGCCGGGGCCACGGTCATCGGAGTGACCCGCTCGGAATGGAAGCAGGAGTTGGCCCGCCAACTGGGCGCGGTCGCGGTGGCCGCACCCCGCGAAGCCGGCTCGCTGGTGCGCGAGCTGACCGGGGGACGGGGCGCGGACCTGGTGGTCGAGGCCGTCGGCACGGAAGCGACCCTGGCCCAGGCCATCGAGCTGGCTTCCGTCGGCGGCGAGGTGACCGTGTTCGGCACCCTCACCGGCGGCGGCAGCGGCCTGCCCTACTACCAGCTCTACTTCAAGGAGCTCACCCTGCGGAACCCGCGGGCCGCCACCGTCGACGACTACGCCCGGGGCATCGAGCTGGCCGCCTCGGGCGCACTCGATCTCGAGGCCATCGTCACCGACCGCTTCGGCCTCCCGGAGGCAGTCGCGGCCTTCGAGAGGGTCAGGAGCGCCGACTCGCTCAAGGTGCTGATGTCGGTCGCCTGAGGCCGCTCGGCCTCTAGCTCGCGAGGAGGTCGAGTTCTTCGAACTTGCGCAGCACATGGGCCTTCGCCACCGCCACCTCGTCGTCGGCGGGGTCACGGGGGAAGGGCAGATCGATCTGGATGTCGTCCTCGAGGCGACCGCCCTTGGCGAACACCAGGATCCGGTTCGACAGCTCGACCGCCTCGCCCACGTCGTGGGTGACGAACACCACCATCTTCTTGGTCTCGTCCCACATGTGGTGCAGCTCCCGCCGCAGGGCCCGGGCGGTGATGGCGTCAAGGTGGCTGAAGGGCTCGTCCATGAACAGCACATCGGGCTCGATGGAGAACGCCCGGGCGATGCCCACCCGCTGCTGCATGCCGCCGGAGAGCTCGCCGGGGAACTTGTCCCCCTTGTCTCCCAGCTGGACCATCTCGAGGTAGCGCTGGCAGCGCTCCTTGGTGTCGTCGGAGCGGTCGTCCTGCACGAACATCAGGTTGTCGGTCACCGTGCGCCAGGGCAGCAGCCGGGCGGCCTGGAACACATAGCCGGGCGCGGCCACATGACCGTCGCTGGTGATTTCCACCGTCCCGTTGGTGGGGGTCTCGATCCCGGTGAGGATGTTGAGCAGGGTCGACTTGCCGCAGCCCGAGGGCCCGACGATGGACACGAAGCTGTGCCCGGTGATCTCGAGGTTCACGTCCTCGAGCGCGACGACCTTGTCTGCGCCGACGCCGAACTCCTTGTGGAGGTTCTTGATTCTGATCTCAGCCACTTGATCGTCCGTTCATTGGTTGTTTCCGACAGTTCCTGGCTCTCGCCGAGCCCATCAGTGCCTGGCCGTCTCCTCTTCGCCGTAGTGCTCGTGGTGCTCGCCGAAGGCCTCCTCGACCACCTCGGTCGAAATCTGCGGGCGCCAGCGGAAGGCCCGGCGGCTGATGGGCTCGAAGACGAGCCGCTCGAAGAGGATGGCGAAGATCACGAAGAAGGCGGCGTAGCCGACCACGCCGTGGGCGCGGTGGGCGTCGTACCAGAACTTGATGGTCCAGCCCGCGCCGTCCTGTCCGCCGAACACCTCGGCGATGACCAGGCCCTTCCAGCCGATGGAGAAGCAGTACCGGGCCGCCGCGAACATGAACGGCATCAGCGACGGCACCAGCACATGGCGGATCACCTTCGACTGGGGAACCTTGAATGAGCGGGCCATGTCGAACAGCTCGCGCGGCGTGTTGCGCACCCCTTCTCGCACGTTGACGATCACGAAGGGGATGCCCGCCAGGATCACCGTCAGGATCGGGCCCCTGTCGTCGAAGCCGAAGATGATGCTGTTGAACAGGGCCCAGGCCAGCGCCGGCATGGCCAGAATGGCCATGGTCCAGTCGTGGCAGAAGGCGTTGGTGGCCCGCGACAGGCCCATGGCGAGCCCCAGGGCGGTGCCCAGCACCATGGCGATGAGGAAGCCCGACAAGAGCCGGCGCAGCGATATGAAGAAAGTCTCGTAAAGGTTCTTGCGGGCCAGGGTGTCGGTGATGAACTCGTCCCACATGAACCCGCCGACCTCGCTGGGCGTGGGCAGCACATCGACCGCGAAGGGCCAGATCTCCTCCACCGCAATCAGCGAGAGCTCCCACACCGCGAACAGCGCGATGGGGAACAGAATCCGCGCGAAGTTCGGCGACTTGGCAATCTTCGCCGGGAGCCCGATCAGGCGATGTGCGGGGCTCGGCACCGGCTGCGAGCCGGTGCCAGCGCTCGGACGAGTGTCGGTGACAGTCATGTTGGCGAGCCCTCCCTCAGGTCGCAGTCACGGCCTGACGCCAACGGAAGTAGCGCCTCTCGATGGCTTCCAGCACGACCTTCTCCAGGAACAGGGCGAAGAAGAAGAAGGCCAGGATCCAGGTCAGGAACTCGCTCATGTCGAACAGCACGGCGCTGATCCGCATCTCGAAGCCGATCCCTTCCGACGACGAGAAGACCTCGGTGAGCACGGTCACCTTCCAGGCGATCGAGAACCCGAATCGCAGGCCGGTGAAAAGGTACGGCGCCAGATGCGGGATCACGATCTGGCGGTTGCGCTTGAACACGCTCACCTGGAACGACTTGGCCATGTCGATCAGGTCCTTGGGCAGCGCCCTGATGCCCTCGGAGACGTTGACGGTGACCAGCGCGAAGGTGGTCAGGATGATGGCGATGGTCGGGCCCAGCGGCCGGTTGCCGAAGATGATCGCGGTGATCAGCACCCAGATCAGCCCCGGCGCCGACAGGCTGATCAGCACCGCGTCCTTGAAGAAGCCCTCGAACCACTTGGACTGCATGAGGATCCCGATCATCGCCCCGATCAGGAACGACAGGCCGAACCCGATAGCGATGCGGGTCAGCGTGGCCTGGAAGGCCGCCGGCATCGTGCCCTCTCCCCAGATCTCGAAGAAGGTCGCCACCACCTCCGAGGGCCCGGGCAGCAGTTTGGGATCCAGGGGAGTGCCGCGAAGGAAGCCGAATATGTCGAGAAGGGCGAACTCCCATACAGCCAGCACCGCGACGTAGCTGAGGATCCGCCAGAACCACCTGGACGTGAGCTCCTTGCGGCGTGCCTGGCGAGCCAGCTCCTCCTCGGTGACCCGGGGAGCCAACGGTGTCTCGGCCGTGGTGTCAGTGTCAGTGGTGGTCACAATGGTTACCTCTAGGAGGCTGGTTGCTTCGAACGGGAAGCTGCTGCGAACAGCCGGGGCGTCGCGGCTCCCCTACTCAGATATTGATCCTTGCAGCGGCCGGCGGCCTCTGCGACTTCACGCAAGAGACCAGCCGGCCGCGGCAAGGATCGAATGGCGGGCTGACCGTATGGAGGGGAGGGGGGTCGGTCAGCCGGCCGTTGGTCGCCTGTGAGGGGCCTAGGGGGCGACCACCTCGAAGCGCGGCGACGGGTAGTCGGCCGGGAGGCCGTTCGGGTTGTCCGAATGCAATCTGGTCATGGAGTCGTAGATCGCCTTCTCGTTGTCGATCCATTCCTGGTCAAGGTAGACGCTCTCGACGAACCAGTCGTTGGCACCCTGCATGAAGCCGACGGTGAACTCGACGTCCGCCTCGTCCTCGACCGCGAAGTGCTGCGGGTAGGCCCGCACGATGTCGGCGGTGTTCGCCTCCCACTCCGCAATGCCGGTCTGCCACAGCTCGAGGAACGCAGCGATCTCGCGCGGGTGGCTGTCGTAGTACTCCTCGGTGGCGGTGAACAGGTTGGACATCACATGGTTCTTGCCGTCATCGAGGCCCGAGAACTCGTTGTAGAGCTGGAAGGGCATCCGTCCGCCGTACATGATCTCGATCTCGCCGGCGCGCAGATGCGGCACCGCGGCCTCGGGAATCACGACCGCTGCCTCGCAGTCGCCGCGCAGCAGGTTGGTCGGGTTCACGAAGTGGTCGTTGACGATGAGGTTGTAGTCGCCGCCGCCGACGCGGTAGTCGAGGCCGTGAAGCTCGTTGGCCAGGACCGTCCAGAAGCCGGTGTTGGACACCGGGCTGCTCACGCAGATGTTCGAGCCCAGCGGGATGTCGGCGAGGGTCTCGTAGGGGTCGCCGGCACGGCGCATCATCGGTGAGCGCTGGAAGTTGTACTTGCCGAAGGTGACCGTCGTGATCGAGGTCTCGTTCTCGAGCACCGGAATCTCCTGGGTGCCCATCGACACGATGTCGCCGTGGCCGCCCGCGAAGTAGGTGAACTCGTCCCATGTGGAGCTGGTGTGGATGCGGATGTTGTTCTCCTCCTCCCACTGGGCGAGCAGACCGGTGTCGGTCAGCCAGTCCCAGACGGGGTCCGGAGCGAACGCGAAACGGATGATCGACGCAGCCTCAGGCTCCATCATCGCCGCTTCCTGCGCAGCCATGGCCTCTTCCTGGGCGGCAGCAGCCTCGTCCTGAGCTGCCATCGCGTCGGCCTGAGCGGCCTCCGCAGCAGCCTGAGCGGCCTCCGCAGCGGCCAGCGCCGCATCGAGCTCGGCCTGAGCAGCCTCGGCGGCTGCCGCATCGGCTTCGCCGGCGGCCGCAGCGTCCGCCTGAGCCTGCTCGAGCGCGGCGAGCGCCTGAGCAGCCTGCTCGGCTGCCGCATCGGCGGCGGCCGTGGCGGCGTCGGCCTGTGACTGGGCCGAGTCCGCCTGTGCCTGGGCCGAGGCGGCCTCGGCCTCGATGGCGCTGGTGTCGACCACAGCCGCGGGCTCGTCGTCGCCGCAGGCCGTAGCCACCAGGCCGAGAGCGGCGATCGCGACGACCACCTTTACCAGTCGGTTCCGTCTTGACATTTTGTCCTCCCTATCGCAGAGAATCGGATTCGGCCGCCTCCCGAGGGTGGCAGCCGGTTCACCGGCTCGAGCCCGACGGTAGTCCTGAGGCTCGACCGATCATGCACTATACATTAGATAATATCTTGCGCACCAGTGGAGTCAAGTCGAATCTCTCGCCGCGATGCCAGAGGCTCCCGGTAGGCCGGCCGTGCAGGTCCAGCTGACCGCCGTCACATATCGCTACCGCGACGGCTCGGCCAGCGAGGCGGAAGCCATCAAGGATCTGGACCTCGTCATCGAGTCGCGGTCTGTTCACGCCATCGTCGGGCCCACCGGCTGCGGCAAGAGCACGCTGCTTCGCGTCCTCGCCGGCCTCGCCGAGCCCCAGTCGGGCTCGATCGACTTCAGGGGCAGGCAGATGCGCCCCAACCGCACCGCCCTGGTCTTCCAGGACCCCACGCTGATCCCGTGGTGGTCGGTGGGCCGCAACATCGGCATCGGCGTTGAGTTCAGCGCCAAGCGCCGCACCCTCTACCGCAAGATCCGCTCCTTCAGCGCCGACCGGGTCGGCCTCAAGGGAATGCTCGACCGGATGCCGGGATCCCTGTCGGCCGGCCAGCAGACCCGGGCAGGCATGTCGAGGGCCTTCGCGCACGACGCCGACGTGATGCTGCTGGACGAGCCGTTCGTGCACCTCGACGCCCTCACCCGCCGGCGCCTCCGGGAGGAGTTCGAGACGGCCTGGCAGATCGAGCCCCGCACCTACGTCTTCGTGACCCACGACGTCGAGGAGGCGGTGCTGCTGTCGGACCGGGTCACCGTTCTCGCCGGGCCGCCGGCCTGGGTGCTCGAGACGGTGGAAGTGCCGATGGCCCGGCCCCGGCCGCGTCGCGACACCACCGATCCGGCGTGCCGCTCGGCCATCGCCGCGGTGTGGGACGCCCTCGAGCGCAGCAGCCTCGGGTGAGCGACACCGGAACCGCCGGGCCATGACCGGGGCCGGTGCCCGGCGCTCGGCGATGGCGGGGCTCGCCGTCTCGACCACCTCCATCGCCCTCGGAGCCCTGCCGGTGTTCCTGCTGGGGGCGCTGGCCGTGTTCATTCGCGACGAGCTCGGCTTCAGCGAGACCCGCCTGGGACTGGCCGCCTCGGCCTACTACCTGTCCTCGGCGCTGTCGTCGGTGCCGGGAGGCCGGTTCTGCGAGGCTGTCGGCGGCCGGCGGGCGGTGGCCGCCTCGGCCGCGCTGGGCGGGGCCTCGATGCTGTCGATCGCGCTGCTCGCCCGCGACTACGGCACCCTGCTGGCCCTGATGGTGGCGGCCGGGGTGGCCAACGGCGTCGCCCTCCCCGCCTCCAACCTCGTGATGACCCAACGGATCCCGGTCCGGCTGCAGGGCGCGGCCTTCGGGGTGAAGCAGTCCTCGGGGCCCATCAGCACCCTGCTCGCGGGGGCCTCCGTTCCCCTGCTGGGACTGACCGTGGGCTGGCGCTGGGCGTTCCTGCTGGCCGCGGCGGCGGCGCTTCCCCTCACGGTGTGGGGCCGCGGAGGGACACGCCGGCTCCGGGGCGGGCCGTCCCGCCCGCCGGCGGGCGTTCCCGTCGGGCCGCTGGTGGTGCTGGCTGCGGCTGCCGCGACGGCGGTCGTGGGCGGCGCATCGGTGGCCGCCTTCTACGTGGAGTCGGCGGTGGCGGCCGGGGTGGCGGCCGGGACCGCCGGCACGATCCTGGCCGCGGCCAGCGTCACCGGCATCGGCTGCCGGATCCTGTGGGGGGCCATGGGCGACCGGTCGCCGCGCCTTCACGTGCCCCTGCTGACCGGCCTGATGGCCGTCGGTGCGGCCTGCTTCGTGTTCATCGGCCGGGTGTCCGCGCCGATGCCGCTGCTGGCGGTGACGATCCTGGCCTTCGGCAGCGGCTGGGGCTGGCCGGCGCTGTTCAACTACGCCATCGTGAGCCGCACGCCGTCGGCTCCGGCCCTGGCCACCGGCATAGCCGGGACCGGTCTCTACACCGGCGGGATCGTGGGCCCGCTGATGTTCGGGGCGGTGGTGGAGGCGTCGGGGTACTCCACCGCCTGGGCCTGCGTCGCCGCCAGCGCGGCGTGCTCCTCGTCGCTCATGTACATCGGCGGGCGCTGGCTGGAGCGAGCCGACCGCGACGGCGCCGGCGCGAGCCCGAGGCCAGCACGCCCCGCGGAGACCTGAGACCGCCCGATCGGCTCGACCGGGGCCGCGGCAGCTTGAACGACGCCGAGCCCCTCAACCGGGCCCCGGCAGGTTGAACGACGCCGAGCCGCTGGTGGTGACGGTCCCGTCCGCCTTGCGCACCCAGAGGTCGGCGTCGAAGGAGCCCTCCCCGACCGCGGTGACCGTCCCCCCGCACTCGAGGCTGTCCCCGGCGTAGGCCGGGGCGAAGTGGCGGTAGGTGATCGACCGCGGCCGCACGCGGGCACCGAGCCAGGACTGCACCGCGTGCATCATCCAGGCGCCCTGCAGCGGGCCGTGCACGAGCAGGCCGGGGTGGCCGTCGTGGCCGGTGGTGAAGTCGGCGTCGTAGTGCACCCGGTGCAGCAGCCAGGCAGCCGCGCTGAACATGAACAGGTCGATCTCGTCGGGACGGCGCTCCAGCAATGGGATCTCGTCACCGACCGCAGGAAGGGCCGGCCCTCGCGGCGCCGCCGCGTCCACGGGGGCGCTCACCGGTAGATCCTCGTGAACCGCTCCCGCATGACCATCTCGTCGTGCTGGTTCCAGAACGTGAACTGGGTCTTGACGAACGCCATCGGACCGGACCGCCCGACCTTCTCGTAGATGTCGACGATCTCCTTGTGCAGGGTGATGGTGTCGCCCGCGAACACCGGCACTCCCAACTCGATCTCGGTCTCTCCGGCCATGGCCCTGCGGACGTCCAGCGGCGGCACGTCCTCGGTGGCCGAGCCGTCGGGTTCGAGCCGGTCGCGGCCGCCCAGGTGAGCGGCGTGCATCCGTATGACGTACGGGAAGTAGGGGGGCGCCAGCAGGTCCCGGTATCCCGCGGCCCGGGCCGCCTCGACGTCGGTGTGGACGCCGTCGTCGGCTCCGATGGCGAAGGCGTAGCGCACGATGTCGTTGCGGCCCACCTCGAAGGTGACCGGCTCGAACGGCTCGGCGGCCCAGCGCCGCGCCTGTCCGGTGATGAGGCTCGGCTCCATTCAGATCCCCATGGTCTTGGCGATGATGTTGCGCTGGATGTCGGAGGTCCCCGCACCGATCACGCCGAGCCGGGACTCGCGGAAGTGGCGCTGCAGGTCGTGCTCCATGGTGTAGCCGTAGCCGCCGAGCACCTGCAGCCCCTCGTCGGCCACCTTCTTGTAGGCCTCGCACACGTACAGCTTCAAGATGGCCGCATCCCTGGTGGTGGCCAGGCCGCGGTCGAGGCGGTCGGCGTAGCGGTAGACCAGCATCTCCGAGATCTCGGTGAGCATCTGCATCTCGGCCAGCCGGTGGCTCACCGCCTGGAACTTGGAGATGGGTCGGCCGAACTGCCGGCGCTGCTGGGCATAGGCCAGAGCATCGGCCAGCGCGGCCTTGGAAGCCCCGGTACGGGCGGCCGACAGGCACAGCCGCTCGTAGCGGAGGTACACCGCGTTGTCCTGCCAGCCCTCGTGGAGGGTGCCCAGCATGCGGCTCCTGGGGACGCGCACATCGTCGAAGAAGACGTGGGCGGTTCCGAGCGGCCAGTGGCCGAGGGTCTCCATGGGCGTCCAGGTGATGCCCGGAGAGGAGGTGTCGACCAGGAAGTTGTTGATTCCGTGGTGCTTGGGGCCCCCGGCGGAGGTGCGGGCGGCCACCAGGTCGTAGTCGCTGACCTTGAACCCCGACGTGAACACCTTCTGGCCGTTCAGCACGAAATGGTCGCCGTCGGGCACCGCGGTCAGCGAGATGGAGGCCGCGTCGGAGCCGGCCTCGGGCTCGGTCAGCGAGTAGCACACCGACCTGGTGCCGTCGGCGATCCGGGGCAGGACCTCTCGCTTGAGCTCCTCGGAGCCGTCGCGCCCCACCGCCAGCCCGCCCCACGTGACCGCCCTGAACACCCACAGCGCCAGGTCCAGGAAGGCCCGGCCGATCTCCTCCAGCAGGATGGCCACCTCGACCGCGCCGCCGCCGGAGCCGCCGTAGTCGACGGGAATGTTGATGCCGAGCCAACCGAGCTCTCCGAGCTTCTCGTAGAGATCCCGCGGGGCGCGGCGCTCGCGGTCGCACTCCCGCACGTACTCCCGGGAGATCTCCCGTTCACAGAAGCCGCGCACCGCGTCGCGGAACATCTCCTGCTCGGGCGTGAGCTCTACCTGCATGTCGAGGCCTCCAGTCTGGCCGGTGGGTCCATTCGGGGCGTGTGCGGGCGCGGCGAGCAGGCCGGGTTTGGTCCGCTGGCGCGCGGTCCGTAGGGTGCCCGGCCGGCACGCCGCCCGCGGGCCGCGAGAAAGGACCTCCCGGAATGGCAACCCCAAACATCGACACCGTACGGAGCCTCTCCGAGAGGCTCTCCAACTGGGGACGCTGGGGAGACGACGATCAACGAGGAACGCTCAACCACGTCGAGCCCGAGCATGTGGCCGCGGCCGCCGCGCTGATCAGAGCCGGCAGGACGATCTCGATGGCGCTCCCCTACGACGATGCCGGCCCCCAGACCGGCGGCGGCCGCTTCAATCCCATCCACCTGATGATCCGCGACGGCGCCGACGCCATGGCGGGCACCGCGGTGCGGGACTTCTACGGCGGGGTCGACCGGCACTTCGCCGGCACCGACGACATCATCATCATGCCGCTGCAGTGCGGAACCCAATGGGACTCGCTGGGCCACATCGTGTTCGAGAAGCGCATCTACAACGGCTACCCCGCCGACTGGGTGACCAGCCGGGGCGCGTTGAAGAACTCGGTCAGCCAGGGCGCGGGCGCCATGACCGGCCGGGGGGTGCTCCTCGACGTGGCCGCGGCCAAGGGGCTGGACTGGCTCGAGCCCGGCTACGCCATCAGCGGCGACGACCTCGACGAGGCCGCAGCCTTCGGCGGGGTCTCCGTCGGGGTGGCGGACCACGTGTTCGTGCGCACCGGCGCCATCACCCAGGTGCGGGCCCGGGGCGACTGGGCCGACTACGCGGGGGGCGATGCCGCCGGGTTGGGGCTGGCCAGCGCCGAGTGGCTCGCCGACAACCGCATCGCGGCGGTGGCCACCGACACGTGGGGCTTCGAGGTGCGGCCCAACGAGACCCCCGACGTCTACCAGCCGATGCACATCGTCACCATCGTGCACATGGGCCTGTGGGTGGGAGAGATCTTCGACCTCGATCCCCTCGCCCGGGACTGTGCCGGCGACGGCACCTACGAGTTCTTCTTCTGCGGCCCGCCGCTGCCGTTCACCCGGGCGGTCGGATCGCCGCTCAACCCGATGGCCATCAAGTAGTGGCGGCCGGGCTCCCGACTCGGGAAACTTCTGACATAGTCGATCATATAGAATCATCCAGCTTATAGCATCTCGGCATGGACGCCTCCCCCCACGCCCTGAGGTCGATGATCTTCATTCCGGGCAATCGCCACGACCTGATTCCCAAGGCGGTGCGATCCGGCGCCGACGCCGTGATCATCGACCTCGAGGACGCGGTGGCCCCCGCCGAGAAGCCGAAGGCCCGGGCCGGCTTGGCCGAGCTGCCCGACTCCCCGATCCCGCTGTTCGTCAGGACCAACAGCCCCGGCACCGAGATGTTCTGGGACGACGTGGTCGCGGCCGGCGGCGCCGGAGTCGCGGGCCTGGTGATCCCCAAGGCCGAGAGCCCGGAGGTGCTGCGCGAGCTCGACGGCGCGCTCCGTGCCCTGGAGATGGTCCACTCCTTCGATGTCGGGGCGACCGTCGTGGCCCCGCTCATCGAGAGCGCGGCGGGTGTGCGGGCCACCTACGACATGGTCCGCGCCAGCGACCGGGTGGCCACCGTGCTGTTCGGCAGCGGGGAGCAGGGCGACCTGGTCGCCGACCTCGGCGTGGAGTGGACCCCGGAGGGAACCGGCCTCATGCACGCCCGCTCCAAGGTGCTGCTGGACGCCCGGGCCGCCGGTCTGGACCATCCCATGGACGCAGTGTTCATGGACTTCCGCAACCTCGACGCCCTGCGCGCCGAGTGCGAGCTGGCCCGCCGCCTCGGCTATGGCGGCAAGGTCGGGATCCATCCCGCTCAGATCCCGGTCATCAACGACGTCTTCACGCCGTCGGAGCAGGAGGTCGCCCACAGCCGCCGCATCATCGAGGAGTTCGACCGGGCCCTGGCCGGGGGCGAGGCCTCGATCGCGGTCGACGGGAGGATGGTGGACTACGCGGTCGCCCGCGTGGCCCGCACAGTGCTCGCCCGGGCCGGGCTCGCAGCCCGGGCGGCCGAGAGGAGTGATGCTCAGTGACGCGCAGCCGCTACATCCGAGACGGGGTCGGCATCGCCGTCATCGGCGCCGGGTCCATCGGCACCTTGCGAGCCCAGATAGCCCATCGCCACCCCTGCGTCGACTTCCTGGCCGTGTGCGACGTGATCGGGGAGAAGGCCCAGGCCCTGGCCGGGGCGTGCGGCGCCGACGCCTGGTCGACCGACGCGGCCGAGCTGATCGCCCGGCCCGAGGTCGACGCAGTGGTCGTGGCCTCCACCGAGGACGCCCACTTCGACCCGGCGATGGGATCGATACTGGCCCGCAAGCCGGTGCTTGTCGAGAAGCCGCTCACGATCCTGCCCGACGAGGCCGAGAAGCTGCTGGCCGCCTCCGACGAGTACAGCGTGGCGCTGTACACCGGCTTCACGCAGCGCTTCCGCCGCCGCTACCTGGCCATCAAGGAACATGTGCTGCGAGGCCATGTGGGCCAGGTCACCAGCGCCAAGGCGACCATCTACCTGACCGAGGCCGTGGCCCGCTCGGTCATCTCGCGCGCCGGCACGACCACCCCGTCGATCAACACCATGACCTACCTGTTCGACCTGCTGTTCTGGTATCTCGACGGCCCGCTGCCGGTCTCGGCCTACGCGGCCTCGTCCCGAGGCAACATCCACGACGACTACGCCGCGCCCGACGCCACCTGGAGCGTGCTCACCTTCGACGACGGGACGGTCGCCAACCTCGGGGTGAGCTGGGAGCTGCCCGAGTTCTGGCCTGCCTACGTCGCCTCGATGGACTTCGAGCTGTTCGGCCGCGACGGCACCATCAGCGTCAAGGACGACCACCGCGACGTGCTCATGGCCAGCCGGGTGCCGGTGCCGGCCCCCTACACGCCCGACGTGAGCATGAACGTCGCCCTGCTGGGCTCCTACATGCCGGGCGACTGGGCGCTCGGCGAGCACTTCGGCGCCATGCAGGAGGAGACCCACGCCTTCATCAACGGCGTGGGCCAGAACCGGCAGGATCCGATCCTCGCCACCGGTGCCGAGGGCTTCAACGTCCTGATGGCGTCGCGGGCCGTGGACGAGGCCGCCACCACCGGCGAGGTCGTGCCCATCACATGGGGCCTGTAGCCGCAGCCGTGGGGGCCGTGCCACCGGGATCGAGCCCCGCGCCCCGGGGCCGGGGTCTCTAGCCCAGCCATGGGAGCCATGCTGGAGGGTGTGACCGTCCTGGAGCTCGGCCAGGTGATCGCGGGCACCTTCGGCGGCACGATCCTCGCCGACATGGGCGCCGAGGTGATCAAGATCGAGCCCCGTCGGGGCGACACCGCCCGCAACCCGAGCATCGCGCCGCTGCGGGGCGAGAGCGCCATCCACCTGTTCATGAACAGGGGCAAGCGCAGCGTGGTGCTCGACCTCAAGAGCGAGCGGGGTCTGGAGACCTTCTACCGGCTGGTCGAGACGGCGGACGTGGTGATCGACAACTTCCGCCCCGGCGTGATGGCGCGCCTCGGGATCGACCACGACACCCTCAAGGCCCGCAACCCCGACATCATCACCGCGACCGTCACCGGGTTCGGCGAGACCGGGCCGCTGCGCGACAAGGCCGCATACGACCTGGTGATCCAGGCCTACAGCGGCCACATGGACTACACCGGCGAGGCTGGCGGCCCGCCGTCGCGGGTGGGCACGCCGCTGGCCGATCTGGCGGGCGGCATCTACGCCTGCATCTCGATCCTGGGGGCGCTGCTGGGACGGGAGCTGCACGGGGGAGGGCGCCACGCCGACGTGTCCATGCTCGACTCGCTGGTGTCGCTGCTGGCCTACGACGGCCTCGACCATCTCAACTCGGGCCGGGTGGCCACCCGGCAGGGCACCGCCCACAGCCATATGGTCCCGTGGCAGGCGTTCGCGACCCGCGACGGGCATGTGGTGGTGGTGGCCCGCGACGAGAAGTTCTGGCACAATCTCTGCGAGGCCATCGACCGCCAGGACCTGATCGAGGATCCCCGCTGCCGCGACAACGCCGCCCGGGTGGCCAACCGCGACTTCGTGGTGGGCGAGCTCGAGGCGGTGTTCGCGGCGATGACCACCGCCGAGCTCACCGAGCTGCTCGACGGCTTCGACATACCCTCGGCCCCAGTGAACGACATGGCCGCGGTGTTCGCCGACGAGCATGTGCGCTCCCGCGGGATGGTGCGCTCGTATGTGCATCCGAGCCTGGGCGAGGTCCGCTACCAGCCCAGCCCGATGAAGCTCAGCGGCTGGGTGCAGCCCGACCGCCACGCCCCCCTGCTGGGCGAGCACACCGCGCAGGTCTTGTCGCAGCGCCTCGGCATGAGCGACCGCGAGATAGCGGACCTGCTCGCGTCAGGCGCCGCCGCTGCATCCTGACGCCGCCGGACGACGAGGGTCGGCTACTGGTATTCGGTGCCGCCCGAGGCCCAGTTCATAGGGTCGCATCCATGGGAGCTAGCGGGGCGTGCTGCGCCGGGTCTCGCGAATCGATTCCAGCTCCTCATCGCTGAACTCTCGACGCTCGAAGACCTCGGCCATCTCAACAAGTTCGTCATCCCTAGGAGCGGGTTGGGCCTCGGTCTGGGCTTTGGCTGTCATGGTCTTGCTCTCCTCATCAACGTTCTGAAGGCTGGCCTCAGCGGCGGCGGCGGTGTCGAGGTGCCGGCGGGCGCGGTCAGGGGCCGAGGGCGGTTATGGGGACCACGGTCACGCCGTCGGAGCGACGGTAGCCGTAGCCGGTGGCGGTGACGACCACCATGTTGGCGGGCTTGCCGCGTTCGGCGGTGTCCACAGCATCACACGCACCCAAGAGGGAGCGGGCAGCCTCATCGACACGGCCCGCGCCGAGCTTCACCTCGACCGCGATCCAGGCGCCGTCGCGGCGCTCCACGACCGCGTCGAACTCGTGGCCGTAGCTGCTCTGCGCGTGATGCACCGCCGCCTTGTTCGCCGAGGCGTACACCCGAAGGTCGCGCACCACCAGCGACTCGAACAACAGCCCGAGCGTCTCGAGGTCGTCCAGCAGCCGGTCCGGCGTGGCGCCCAGCGCCGCGGCAGCCAACGAAGGGTCGACGAAATGGCGCTTAGCGGCTTGACGGAGCCTGGCGCGCGACCGCAGACGAACCGGCCACACCGGCAGATCCTCCACCAGGAAGACCCTTGCGAGGGCATCGAGATAGTTGGCGGTTGCCGTCCAACTGAGGGGCGGATCACCGGCCACGTCACGCGCCAGGGTGCTCAGCGAAGCCGCGCTCGAGGTGTTGCGGCCCAGCGATGCGATCAGGCGGATCACCCGCGCCGGGTTGTGGCGGGTGCCTGCCGCCTCCGGCACGTCGAGGCGCGCCATCTCGTCGAGGTACCCCACCAACAGTTCCTGGGCCGCCGCAGAGGCGCGGCCCAGATTGCGGGGCCAGCCGCCGCGGCAGACCAGTTCCGCGATATCGGCGACGGTCGCCTGCGAAGCTGAGGCCTCGACTGCCTCGCCGTCCAACAATGCGCCGAGCGACACAGCACCGTCCGACTCGCCGCTCTCGGACAGCGCCATGGGGCGCATGCGCACCCGGCGGACCCGCCCGGCTCCCGAGTGGCGGGTGAGTTCATCATGGGGCTGGGCCGACCCGGTGAGGATGAAGCATCCCGCGTCGCGGCCTTCGTCCACCACATGGCGGGCCGCGTCCCAGATCGAGGGCGCGGTCTGCCATTCGTCCACGAGCCGGGGACGCGCGCCCTCCAGGATCCGGCGCGGCACAAGCTCGGCGCCGCGCCGCGCGGCCGGCGTGTCGGCAAGCATCACCCGGCTACGAGCGTGGCGCAGCCCCGTCCAGGTCTTGCCGCAGCCCTTGACCCCCTCCACCACCACGATGGGCACCGAGCCGAGCGCCTGCCGCATCTCGGCGTCGGCGACCCTGGGCAGGTAGCCGTCCGGCGCCAAGTCGCCTGAAGCGGGTCCAGTATCGCTCACAGCGCTCACGGTAGCAGCCCAAGGCCGTGATGTTAGAACTTGCAGGCCGAGAATGTTAGAACTTGCAGGCTGAGAATGTTAGAACTTACGGGCCGAGAATGTTAGAACTTACGGGCTGAGAATGTTGGAACTTGTAGGCCGAGAGCATTAGAACGCCCGATGAAGCGGGCTCCGGGGTCAGATCAAGGCAGGGATCCCGCCTGCGTCGACCAGCGCGAGGCGCTCGGCCAGAAGCGGCGACGATGGACGGTGCCGCTCGGGCGGGTAGCCAGGCGGATCATCGCACCGGGGCGGTGCAGGGGAATCAGCCGCTAGCCCGCTTGGGCCGCGTTCATCACGAAGGCGAGCAGGGTGTAGTAGCCCACCAGGGTGCTCAACTCGACCACCCGGGACGCACCCAGCCGATCGAGCGCCTGGCCGTAGGCCTCGTCGGAGACCGTCGAGGCCGCGCAGAGCTCCCTGGCGTAGGCCACGATCTCGCCGTCGGGCGAGCCCACCTCGTCGCCGTCACTCAGCGCGGCGATGGTCGCCTCCGACACGCCGGCGGCCCGGGCCAGGCCGACATGGGTGTCCCACTCGAAGTCGCAGCGGTGAGCCGTGGCGACCGTGATGATGGCCAGTTCCCGGTCGTGGTCGCTCAACGAGCCCTCGTAGCGGATCTGATGGCCGAGCTCGGCCGCGGGCCGGGCCATCTCGGGAACGTGCAGCAGCACCTCGAAGGGGCGGATCATCCTGCCCCGGCTCTCGACGATCCAGTCGAAGACCGCCTGCTGGACCTCGCTGAGGCTCTCGCGCTCGTCGAGCAGCGGTATGCGGGCCATCTCAGTCCCCTATCCCGAACAGGCGGGCCGCGTTGGCTCCGAGGATCCGGGTGCGGGACTGCTCGGTGAGCCGGGCCTCGGCCAGGAAGGCCATGGGGTCGGTGGGGCCCATGTCGAAGGGGTAGTCGGTGCCCAGCAGGACCTGGGTGTCGCCGAAGGTCTCCACCAAGTACTCCACCATACGGGGCTCGAACACCGTGGTGTCGAAATGCAGCTTGCGCAGGTACTCGCTGGGCTTGCGGTCGATGTGGCGGCGCAGTTCGGGGCGCACGCCGTAGGCGTGGTCGGTTCGGGCGAAGTAGTAGGGCAGGTAGCCGCCGCCGTGGACGACCACCATCCGGAGGTCGGGATGGCGCCGCCACACACCGCCCAGGATCATGCGGGACACCGCCAGCGTGGACGCCAGGGGCATGCACACCACGTTGACCAGGTAGTAGTCGTCCATCCGCTGCCCGTGCGTGAACCCCTGGGGGTGCATGATCACCGTCATGCCCAGCTCGACGGCCTTCTCCCACACCGGGTCGTAGCGGCGATCGTCGAGGTCGCCGCCGTTGACGTCGGCATTGATCTCGAAGCCGCCCATGCCGAAGTCCCGGCGGGCCTCGGCCATCACCTCGACCGCCAGGGCGGGATGGTCCATGGGCAGGTTGGCCACCGCCGCGAACCTCCTCGGGTGCTGGGCCACGACCTCGGCGAGGCGCTCATGCTGGAGGCGGCTCGCCTTCACCGCGTGCTCGGCGTCGAGCCAGTAGAAGTACTCGCCGGGCGGCACCGACAGGATCTGCATGTCGATGCCCTGCTTGTCCATGTCCTCGATGCGGGCCTCGGGCTGCTCGAACTTGGCGACCTGCTCGGGCTGGCTGCGCAGCTCCCGGTTGTAGCGCAGGCTCTCGGGCGGCGAGAAGAACGAGCGCGGATCCATCTCGGGCGTGAAGTGCGGCTTGGCCATCGCCGAGGCCGCGGGAACGGCCAGGTGAGTGTGAACGTCGATGCACCGGCACGGCGGCTTGGGCGCGGCCGAGGGCTCCCACACCGGCCCGAGTTCGGGCCACCACTCCGCGGGCGCCTGCTCCTCGACTGTGGTCATGCAACCTCCTTGATGGACGGGCCGGCGCTTGGACGTCGCCGGTCGCGGGTCGGGCTCGTGCAGTTCACTCGAGGGTGGTGACCCCGGCGGCCACCAACGCCGCGAGTGCGGCATCGTCGAGGCCCAGCTCACCGGTCAGCACCTCGCGGCTGTGCTGGCCCAGCGTGGGCGGCGGGCGGCGGACGGCCGCGGGCGTGCCGAACATCCTGAAGGGCACCCCGGTGAGGGCCAACTCGCCCGCGGTGGGGTGCTCGACGGTGGCCACCATGCTCCGGGCGACCGTCTGCGGGGAGGCCAGCGCCTCGGCCACCGAGTTGATCGGTCCGCACGGAATGCCGTCGGCCTCGAGGTCGGGGATCCACTCGGCCCGGGTGCGGGTGGCCAGCCGGTCGCTGATCAGGCCGTCCAGCACGTCGCGGTTGGCGACCCGGTCGGCGTTGCGGGCGAAGCGAGGGTCTGAGGCCCACCGTTCACACCCGACGACCCGTGCGAACCTGGCGAACTGGGTGTCGTTGCCCACCGTCACCGCCAACTCGCCGTCGGCGGCCGGGTAGGTCCGGTAGGGCACGATGTTGGGGTGGCCGTTGCCGTAGCGGACGGCGTCGGCCCCGCTCACCAGGTGGTTGGCGGCCACGTTGGCCAGCATCTGGAGCCCGGTGTCGTGCAGCGACAGCTCGATCCGCTGGCCCTTGCCGGTGCGCTGGCGCGCCGTCAGGGCGCCCAGCACCGACATGGCGGCCAGCATCCCCGTGCACACGTCCACGATGGCCACGCCCAGCTTCATCGACTCGCCGTCGGGTTCGCCGGTTATGGCCATCAGCCCGGTCTCAGCCTGGAGTATGAAGTCGTAGCCCGGCATGGCCGCCTTGGGTCCGGTGGACCCGTAGCCGGAGATGGTGGCCCGCACCGCGGCCGGGGCCTCGGCCTCGTACCAGTCGTCGGTGAGGCCCCAGCGGTCGAGGGTGCCGATCTTGAAGTTGTCGAGCACCACGTCCGCGCCCCGGATCAGGTCCCTGAGGATCTCCAGGCCCCGTGCCTGGCCCAGATCCAGCGTGAGGCTGCGCTTGTTGCGGTTCACTCCCAGGTAGTACGCAGCCTCGGTGCCCGCCCACGGCGGGCCCCAGGCCCGGGTGTCGTCACCGGAGCCGGGGCGCTCGACCTTGATGACATCGGCGCCCATGTCGCCGAGCCACATAGCGCACAGGGGGCCGGCCAGTACCCGGGTGAGATCCACCACCCGCACGCCCTCGAGCGCGCCCTCAGCCATCGGGCTCAACCGGTTCCTGCCGGGCCGCGGCCCCCCGGTCGCCGGTCTGCTCGCAGGGGCACTGCGGTCAGTCCTGCCGGGCCTGTTGGGAGCAGGAGGGCGACCGGCTGGTGTTCACGGTGAGGTCGGGGCACTGCGGTCAGTCCTGCCGGGCCTGGCGGGAGGACCGGCTCTGGTTGCGGCCCTCGTGGAAGTCGTCCATGTACTTGTCGAGCGCGGCCCGGTTGCGCTCCCGGAACTGGTGGAAGTCGGCCGGGCGCTTCTCCAGGAAGGCGTTCATGCCCTCGAGCGACTCCTCGGTGCCCCAGATGTTGGCCAGCAGCTCCATCCCGTGCTGCCACGACGGGTAGAGCGCGTCGCTGTCGTAGTTGAGCGAGACCTTGGTGGACCGGATGGTCTGGGAGCTGTAGCCCTTGATCTGGGCCACCACCTCCTCCACACGGCCCAGCAGCTCGCCCGCGGGCACCGACTCGTTGGCCAGCCCGATCCGGGCCGCCTCCGCGCCCGAGTACCGCTTGCAGAGGAAGATCATCTCCTTGGCCCTGCGCTCGCCGATGAGCTTGCCGATGTACTGCGTCGCCCCGACGGTCGGGCAGGCGCCGACCCGGGCACCGGTCTGGCCGAAGATGGAGTCCTCCGCTGCGATCACGAGATCGCACCACAGCATCAACTCGTGGCCGCCGCCAACGCAGGCGCCCTCGACCATCGCGATCACCGGGATGGGCAGGTTGCGGCACGTCATGGCCACCTTCTGCATGCGGTCGTTCCACATGTACGAGTTGGCCTTGTTGAGCTTCATCATGGCGTGGAAGTCGCCGCCCGCGGAGAAGTGTCCGCCCACCCCGTACACCACCGCCGCGACGATGGTGGGGTCGGTGCGGGTGGAGTTGAGCGCGTCGGCTATCTCATCGAGGGTCTGCTCGCGGAAGGCGTTGCGGACCTCGGGACGGTTGATGCCGATCCAAGCGGCGTCGTCACGAACCTCGAAGACGATCTCTGCATAGGACATGGCCTCGGATGAACCTCCAATATTCCTTGGGCGGGGCGGGGGTGCCGCCCAGAGAACCTGGGGCGGCACCGTCCCGATGGGTATGAACATATATCATATATAATCTTGGAGTGAGCCTGGCCACCCGCCTGAGCCGGCCGTTGGGCACGGCCACCCGACCCTCCGAGCGACTGGCCATCGCCATCGCGGTGGGTGCCATGGGCACCCTGGGCTTCTCGGTCACCGCACCCATCCTTCCCGACCTGGCCGACGCCTTCGGAGTGTCGCTCGGCTCCATCGGACTGGTCCAGGGCTCCATCTCCTTCGCCGGAGTCCTGTTCTCGGCCCTCATCGGGTACATGGCCGACCGTATCGGCCGGCGGCGGGTGATACTGACTGCGCTGGGGTTGTTCTCGGTGTTCGGGGTGGCCGGGTTCTTCGCCCGCTCCTTCTGGGCGCTGGTCGCGGTCCGCTTCATCCAGGGGATCGGCACATCGGGGATCCTGGGCGTCGGGATCGTGCTGATCGGCGACACCTTCGATGGCGCAGCCCGGACTCGGGCCATGGGGATCAACATGACCGGGCTTCAGATGACGTCGCTTCTCGGCCCCATGATCGCTGGGTTCCTGGCCGTCAACGGCACCTTCCGCCCATTCCTCATATTCCTGATCGGGATACCCCTGGCCGCATGGGCCAGCCGGATGCCGGCCGACCGGCCCGAGGTGACCATCGACCGGCCGCTGCGCCACCTGAGAGCCGCGCTAGCGACCATGCGCCGCGAGCACACTCTCGCCGACTACGCCGGGGTGCTGGCCGCCACCTTCGTGGCCACCTACCTGCTGCACGGCCTCGGCCTCACCGTCGTCCCCCTGCTGCTCGACGAGGAGTTCGGCGTCGAGGTGGCCGCCCGGGGCGTGTTCATCGCGGCGTTCCAACTGGGGATCGTCCTGGCCGCCATACGCATCGGCATGCTCATCGAGTGGATCGGCAAGGTCAACGTGGTCACGGCCGCGTTCGCGCTGATGGCGGTCGGCTCGGCCGTCACCGCCCTGGCCACCTCGGCGGTGTCGGTGGCGGCCGGGCTGGCGGTGTGCGGGTTCGGGTTCGGAGCCTTCGTCCCCCAGGCCCAGGCCTACGCGGCAACGGTGGGGGGTCAGCACTACCGGGGGCTGACCGTGCTGGTCTGGGTGACGATCATCCGGTTCAGCCAGGTAACCGGGCCTCCGGCCGGGTCGATGCTCTACGACGCCGCCGGACCCACCGTGCCGTTCTGGTCGGCCGCGGCCATCACCGGAGTCCTCGCCGTGGCCTGGATACCGGTGCGGCGCGCCGTGTCCAACCCGGCGGGCGCGGCCGGCTAGCCCCCGGCGCTAGAAGCCGTAGAACCGCTCAGGAGTGTCGACGAGGATGCGGCGCAGCAGGTCGGGATGGCTCAGCCACGATCCGAGCGTGTCGACCAGGTCGCCCTCGTCGGGCAACTTCCAGGCGTCGTACTTGTTGGGGTGGGGCCAGTCGGTGCCCCACATGATCCGGTCGGCGGCTGCGTCGATGGCGGCCTCCGCCAGCGGTGCCACATCGTCGTAGCGGGGCCCGCCGACGGCGCTCACCCGGTCGGCGCCGGAGATCTTCAACCAGGTGTTGCCGTCGCGCAGCAGCGACAGCAGGGCCTGGAACCCGGCCGCCTCCACTCCCCTCGCCGCCGGCTGGTAGGCGAAGTGGCCGATGCAGGCGGGCACCGGCAGCGAGGCGACCACCGGCGCGAGCTCGACCATGTCGTCGCCGGGGAACAGGAACTCCACGTGCCAGCCCATGGGGCCGATGCGCCGGCAGAGTTCGGGCAGTTCGTCCCAGTCGATGGGCATGCCGCCGACGTTGTCGGTGTTGAGGCGGACGCCGCGGGCGCCGCGGGCATGCATCTCGGCCAGCTCGCGGTCGCTCACATCGCGACCGACGGCCACAACGCTGCGGGCCCGGTCCGGTGTCGCCTCGTTGAGCATGTCGGAGCCGTCAAGAATGGCGCGGTTGTCGACGCCGTAGATGGAGGGCTGGGTGAACACCACCCGGTCCACTCCCATGGCCTCGTGCATGGCCACCAGGTGCTCCAGCCTCGAGTCGGGCGGGTCGTAGCCGCGCTGGGGCGACAGCGGGTAGCGGCTGTCGAACACATGAACATGGGCGTCGACGCTCCCGGCCGGGAGCTTGGTGTCGGGCCGGCGGGGCGCACGCGTGGGCGCCAGGCACTCGGGCAGGGTTGTCGTCAAAGGCTCGTCGTCTCGGGTCTAGTCGGGGGGTGGGTGCTCAGATTCCGGGATCTTGTCGGCCGCCTGTTTGGCGACACGAAAGAAGCATCATATATTATGCATCATCCGGGCGGCCAACCGGGCCGCGCAGAAGGACGAGAACGGCCGTCGAGGCCGGCCGGGAGAACTCAATGAGAGCGCGACGAAGCGACGGGCCGGTCATCGACATCCACTGCCACCGCGAGTGCGGTCCGGCCACCGAGATGATGAAGGTCGAGGAGGAGCGGGTCGGCCGGGTGCGGCTGCAGTACGGCAGCGCCGTCACCCGCGAGGTCAACCGGCGCCAGCTCGAGCACCTGCGACCCAAGATGGACTCCCTGGAGGTCCGGCTGGCCGACATGGACCGCATGGGCGTCGACGTCCAGGCCGTGGCGGTGGCCGTGTACCAGTACTACTACTGGGCCGAGCCCGCCGTCGGCGCCAAGGTGTGCCGCCTCGTCAACGAGGAACTCGCTGAGGCCACATCCAAGCACCCGGGCCGCTTCGCGCCGCTCGGCACCGTGCCCCTTCAGGACACCGAGGCGACCGTGGACGAACTGCGCTACTGCGTCAACGAGCTGGGCATGCGGGGCTTGGAGATCGGCAGCCACGTGGAGGGCAGCGAGATCGCCGATCCCCGCCTCGAGGACTTCTGGGCCGAGGTCGAGCGCCTGGGTGCAGTGGTCGTGGTCCACACCGACGGCCATACCCACAAGGACCGGCTCCAGGGTCACAACTTCGTCAACATCATCGGCCATGCCTTCGAGGCGACGCTGGCCACCGCCCACCTCATCTTCAACGGCGTGATGGAGCGGCGGCCAGGCCTGAAGATCGTGGTGGTGCACGGCGGCGGCTACCTGCCCGCCTACGCGGGCCGCATCGACCACGCGTGGCGGGCCCGGGCCGACGTGAGCGAGGGCGTGCCCGAGCTGCCGTCGAGCTACCTGAAGCGCTTCTTCTTCGACACCATGGTGTTCGAGCCCGACCAGGTCAGGTTCCTGGTCGACAAGTACGGCGCCGACCACGTCCTGCTGGGGACCGACTACCCCTACGACATGGGCGACGACGACCCGCTCGAACTGATCGGCTCGGTGCCGGGGCTCGACCAGGCCGAGGTCGACCTGATCGCGGGCGGCAATGCGGCCCGCCTGCTGGGATACGCCTGAGCGGCCGAGCGGCTAGGCACTGGACCACAACGCACAACTCGAGGAGCGGACATGGCTAACGGGATCGGACTGGCCGTCATCGGCTGCGGCACCATCGGGCGGATCCGGGCCGTGCTGGCCCGGGAGTACTCGGGCGTCGAGTGGCTGGGGCTGTGCGACATCCACGAACCCACCGCCAAGCAGCTCGCGGTCGATACCCAGGCCGACTTCGTGACCACCGACGTGGCCGAGCTGCTCGCCCGGGGCGAGGTGACCGCGGTGATCGTGGCCACCGACGAGCGCGAGCACGTCGACCCCATCATGCAGTCGGTGGCCTGCGGGTTCCCCATGTTCATCGAGAAGCCCCTGGCCACCGACCCGGTCGAGTCGGCGCAGGTGCTCGAGGCCATCGAGAGCCGCGGCATCGACGCCGTCATCGGCTACACCCAGCGCTTCCGGCGCCGGTTCCTGACGGTGAAGCAGCGGCTCCGCGACGGCCAGCTCGGCGAGGTCACCAGCGTGATCACCAGGGCGCTCATGAACCGGATGGTGGTGGAGGCCACCCTGTCGAAGGCCGACGACCGCACCAACCTCACCCCGATGGTGGTGTCGGGCACCCACAGTCTCGACATGAGCATGTGGCTGATGGAGGGCAAGGAGCCGGTGGAGGTCTACGCCCGCTCGGTGGACAAGGTGCTGGGCTCCTGGGACACCTTCGACGCCACCTTCGGCCTGTTCACCATGGACGACGGCACCCTGTTCTCGATGAACATCAGCTGGGCGCTTCCCGTGGTGTGGCCCGGCGCGGTCTACGGCCTCGAGATCGGCATCGTGGGCACCAAGGGAGTGATCGACATCGAGGACACCCACCGCGACGTGATCGTGGCCTCCGAGATCCCCCAGCCCGCCGGCTACCGCAGCCGGGGCTTCGAGGCTCCGGCCGACCGCCATGTGGACTTCATAGGCAGCTACCCGCCCGGCGACCTGTCCGACGGTCTGCTGTGGGGACCGATGCGCGAGGAGACGGCCACCTGGTTCAACCGCCTCTCGGGAGGCGTGGCCACCCCCCACGCCACCGCCGCCGAGGGCCATCGCAACCTCCTGCTCACGATGGCGATGGACTACTCGGCCCGCCTGGGCAGGCCGGTGAGCCTGCCCGCCGATCCCGAGGAGCTCAGGCTGGGCCTGCAGCCCCGCCGGTGAGCGACCGCAACCAGCCCGGCCGCGGTTCGTGACCGCGGGCGGGCACGACCTACGTTCGAAGCCGAAAGGAACCAACAGATGGTGAAGCAACTCAACGTCGGAGTCATCGGCACCGGATGGTGCGGGGGCATCAGGGCGGTGGCCTGCGCCCGGCATGCGCTGGTCGACCGCCTGCACATCGTCGAGACCAACCCGGCCCGGCGGACCGAGATGGAGCAGCTGGTGAACCCGTCGACCAGCACCGAGGACTGGGAGGCGCTGCTGGAGATCGACGGCCTGGACGCGGTGATGATCTCGGCCACGCCCGAGACGACCCACTACCCGATGGCCCGGGCCGCGCTGGAGGCCGGCCTGCACGTGCTGCTGGAGAAGCCGATCGCGCTGGCGCTGGAGGAGGCCGACGAGCTGATCGACCTCGCCGGCAGCAACGGGCTGAAGTTCACCATCGGCTATTCGCAGCGGTTCAACCCCAAGCAGTCCTTCGCCCGCCGCAGCGTGCGCGACGGCAGCATCGGCGATCTGCGCCACGTGCTGATCACCCGCCACATAGGCCGCCGGCTCGGGGCCAAGATCGGCAACCGCATCAAGCTGTCACCGGCCGCGATGGAGGCAACCCACGACATCGACTTCGCCTTCTGGTGCCTGCAGCCCCGCCGGCCCGTCCGGGTGTACTCGCAGATGGCGTGGGGGGTGCGCCAGTCCACGGTGGGGCTGCCCGACTCGCAGGTGATGATCGTCACCATGGACGACGGCGCGGTGGTCACCGTGAACGCCGGCATGGCCCTGCCCGCGGGCGGGTACCCGAACGCGGCCACCACCTGGATCGAGCTGGTCGGCACCTCGGGGACCGTGATGATCGACGACACCCACAAGGAGATCGTCCACAACACCTCGACCGACGGGGTGCGCTTCCCGCTGTCGACGATGCCGGGCGAGTATGTCGAGTCCACCTACGCCGGCCCGATGGAGCGCGAGACGACGCACTTCCTGGAGGCCGTGGCCAACGACACCGAGGTCATGGTCGACGCCCGCGACGCCCGGCTGGTGATGGAGGTCTACATGGCGGCCGACCTGTCCGCCGACCTCAACGAGGTGGTCGAGCTGCCCCTCAGCGCGGAGGTTCGGGGCCTGGCCCTGGCCGCCTCGATCAAGCAGTAGCAGCCGGGCCCGGTACCGCATGGCGGCCCAGCCGGGCGACCACGGCCGACTCCATCTCGTCGATCATGGCGTCGGCGGCCGCCTCGGTGGAGGCCTTGGCCGAGATCCGGACCCTGGTCCGGTTGTCGGAGAGCATGTAGGCCACCGACGGGTTGGCGGAGTCGTTCAGGTCGCCGAGCATCTCGGCCACCTGGGACTCGCCCAGGCCCACGGTCGACAGCAGCCGGCTGCGCAGCACGGCGGGCTCGCCGGCGAGCGCGGCGAGCCGGGGCATGACCTGCTCATCGAGCATGGCAACCATCTCCGACGGGACCCCGGGCAGGGCGAAGAGGTGAACGCCGTCGTGTTCGAGGGCCGCGCCCAGGGCCACACCAACCGAGTTCGGCAGCGGGTCGGCGCCCTCGGGATAGTCGGCCATGCGCAGAGCGCTCGCGGTGACCGTGCCCCTAGCGTGGTACACCCGCTCGCGGATGCGCTGGGACTGGGCCTCGTCGCGCACGATGCCGACGCCCGCGAACGCACACAGCGCGTCGCGGGTCAAGTCGTCGGGGGTGGGGCCCATGCCGCCGGTGAGCACCACCGCGTCGGCGCGGGCCGCGGCGTCGGCGATGGCGCCGACGAGCCGTTGCAGGTTGTCCCCCACCGTCACCTGGTGGTGGGCGTCGAGCCCGGCCGCGGCCAGGCGTTGAGCGATGGTGGCCGCGTTGGAGTTGACGATCTGGCCGAGCAGCAGTTCAGTCCCCACCGAGACCACCTCGACGATCACCGGTCCTGCCTCACACCACGGGGTTTCGCAGGGTGCCGACTCCGTCGATCGACACCTCGACCACATCGCCACCGGTGAGGTACACCGGCGGGTCGAAGCCTATGCCCACCCCCGACGGCGTGCCGGTCGCGATCACGTCTCCGGGCTGCAACAGGACGGCAGCCGATATGGCCTCGATGAGGGTGGCGATGTCGAAGATCAGGTCCGAGATGCATGCGTCCTGGCGGGGCTCGCCGTTCACCGTGGTCCGCAGGCGGGCGGCGGCGATGTCGTCGATCTCGTCGGCGGTGACGATGCACGGCCCCATCGGGCAGAAGGTGGCCGCGCTCTTGCCTATGAAGAACTGCACGTGCTGGGCCTGCAGAGCCCTGGCGGTCACGTCGTTGATGACGGTGTAGCCGAAGACGTGGGCAAACGCGTCGGCGGCGGCGATGCGATGGCCACCGGTGCCGATGATCACCCCTAGTTCGCCCTCATAGTCGCTGGTGCCGCTGGGGTCCATGGACGTGTCGATGGTGTGTCCCGGCCCCACGATCGAGGATTGGGCCTTGGTGAAGATGATCGGATGGTCCGGGATCATCTTCTTCTCGGAGGCGTCGAAGCCGCTGGCGGAGAACTCCTTGGCGTGCTCGTGGTAGTTGCGGCCCACCGCCATCACGTTGTTGCGGGGAGTGATCGGTGCCAGCAGCCGGACCGCCTGCTCGGGCCGGGCGGGACTCGACGAGAGTGCGGCCCGGATGGCGTCGAGCCCGGACTCGCCCGCCTCCACGACCTCGAGCATGGTGTCACCGACGCCCGGTCGCCCCGACACGTCCACCACGGCTCCGCCGGAGTCCAGCACCCCTACCCGCGGCCCGGTCCCGTCGTCGAATGTCACCAGTTTCATGGTCGCTCCATTGTCTCAGCCGGCCAGCGGGTCGGCGCCAAGCCGCTGGGCCATGGAATCGAGCTCGTCGAGCAGCTTCGGCGGGACCGCGATGCCCTCGGCCCGGTTCTCGGCTTCCAGGCGGGCTGCCTCGTCGCCCGGGAGCCTCAGCGGCCCCGGCCGGTTGGAGCCCGAGCCGCGCAGCTCGGCCAGGTGCTCGGATACCGCCGCGCCCGGGTCGCCGGGACCGAACAGGTCCGGCCTCATCACGAACATGGCCTGCCCGGTGTTGGTGGGCGAGTCCAGCTCCGCGTTCTGGTCCACCACGGCACGGCCGAAGGCAGCCCCGTTGAGCACGCCGGCCAGCAGCCCTATGGCGATGTTCAGCCCCGAGCCCTTGTAGCCGCCTATCGGCATCAGGAACCCGTCGTGGGCCCGGTTGGGATCGGTGACGGGCTCGCCGTCGGCGTCGATCACCCAGCCGACCGGCATCTGCTGACCGGCCTGGGCCGCGACCTTGATGGTTCCGTGGGATGCGACCGTGGTGGCGATGTCGAGCTGGAACGGCGGATCGTCGCCGGCCGGCACCGCGATGGCGATCGGGTTGGTGCTCAGCAGCTTCTCGTTGCCTCCCCACGGCGGCATCGAGTTGGCGTTGCCCACAGCCATGTAGATGGAGACCAGTCCCTGGCGGGCGGCCATGGCCGGGTAGATCCCGGCCGCACCCGCATGGTTGGAGTTGACGGTGCCCACCCAGGCCATGCCCATGGCGGTGGCCTTGGTGATCGCGATCTGAGCCGCGGTGGTCATCACCACCTGGCCCAGGCCGTTGTCGCCGTCTACGAGCGCGGACGTGGGTCCTTCCGACACCACCGACACCTGGGGCCTCAGGTTGACGCTGCCGGCCTCGATGCGCCTGACATACAGCGGGATGCGGATGAGGCCGTGCCCGGTGCGACCCCTCAGGTCGGCTTCCAGCAGACGCTCGGCGGTGAGGCGGGCGTGATCGTCGGCGACTCCTGTGGCTCGCAGGATCCCGGCCGCGAACGTCTCGAGCGTCTCGCGGCCGTACCGGCGCGGCGCGGCCGCAGCCGCCTCGTCCGGTGAAGCGCCGGTCACGCTCGACGTCCGCTCAGGCCGGACGCGTCGGCGCGGCCATCTGGGAGACGGTCTCGCCGGTGTCGGTGAAGGTGCGGGTGACCTCGGTGGCGCCGTAGACCCACAGGATCCGCATGATGCCGTCACCGTCATTGTGGAAGCGGTGCGGCACGCCGGCCGGCACCTTGGTGGTGTCGTAGGGACGGATGCGGTGCTCCACCCCGTCCAACTCGACGACGCCGGTGCCCTCCAGCAGGGTGACCTGCTCGACGGTGTTGTGGCTGTGGCGGGCCAGGCCCGCTCCGGGTGGGAACGACGTGACCCCCATTATGAAGCTCTGCCCCGGCAGCGGATCGCCGGTGAGGGGCACGCTGGTTATGCCGTCGCCGCGCTCAACCCGCTGCGACGAGGCGTAGTCGATCAACTCGGTCATGGGATCCTCCCTATCGTGCGGCCACGGGCTCCGGCTCCACGTCCAGATCGTCCGCGAGGCGGTCCATCGTCCGGCGAGGGATGGTGCCACCGAGCGCATATCCAGCCCGCAGCATTGTCCCCAGCACGCGTCAATCATATATGTTGCAGGATGATGGGTCGCATCTCCGCCCAGAACGGCGAGGATGCAGGCTCCATTCTGTGTCAACCTCGGTCGAGGGGAGGCTCGCATGCGGATCGTCAGCGTCGAGGCAGTGCCGATAACCGTGGGATTGGCCAAGCCGGTGGTGATGTCGCACATCACCGTCGAGCGCTCGCACAACGTGCTGGCCAGGGTCACTACCGACAACGGCCTCGTCGGCTGGGGCGAGGGCACCGAGGCCACCGACCTGACCGGCGACACCCAACCCGCCATCGCGGCCGCGATCGAGTTCATCGGTCCTCGCCTGATCGGCGAGGACCCCCTGCGTCGCACCGCGCTGTGGTGGGCGATGGGCAGGATGATGCACGCCAACGAGACCGCCAAGGGCGCCATCGACATGGCCCTCCACGACATCGTCGGCAAGCACTTCGGCGTCCCGGTGGTGGAGTTGCTCGGGGGCCGGGCCCGGGCCGCCGTGCCCGCCCTCACCATGGTGGGCAGCGGCGACCCCGACGCCGATGTGGAGGCGGCCCTCGCCAAGCACGACGCCGGGTTCCGGTGGTTCAAGGTGAAGCTCGGCATCGGGACGATCGAGGCTGAGCTCGAGACAATGCGGCGCGTCCGCGAGGCGCTGCCCGCGGACTGCGTCCTGAGCGGCGACGCCAACCAGGGCTGGACCGAACCGGAGGCCGTGCGGTTCCTGCGTGCCCTCGACGGCCTGGACATCCGCTTCATCGAGCAGCCCATCCCGCAGGGCGACCACGCCGCCATGGTGAGAGTGGCCCGGGGCTCCCCCATCCCGATCTGCGCCGACCAGAGCGTTCATTCCCACAACGACATCGTCGCCTTCGGGCGCACCGGGGTGGCCGGCGTGAGCCTCAAGCTGGTCAAGCTCGGCGGCATCACCGGCGTCATGCGGGGCGCGGCGCTGTGCGAGTCGCTGGGGCTGGGGGTGAACCTCGCCGGCAAGATCGCCGAGTCGAGCGTGGCGGCCGCGGCCAACGTCCACTGCGCAGCGGCCATGCGGGCCGTGGGCTTCGGCTGCAGCCCCGGCAATCAGGGAGTCAGCTCCGATGTCTCCTCCGACCCGCTGGTGGCGGTGAACGGCGAGTACCCGGTTCCCTCCGGGCCTGGTCTTGGAATAGACGTCGACCAGGTGTAGGGGCCGCGCCATGAGAGTCGGGTTCGTGGGCCTGGTCGCCGGCGACTCACTGCGACGGGCGCCGTCGGGCGTGGCGGCCGCGCCATGAGGGTCGGGGTCGTGGGCCTGGGCCGGATGGGTCTGCCCATGGCGCTGCGGATGGCCGCGGCCGGGCACGAGGTGATGGGGTTCGACACATCGGCGGAAGCCTCCCAGCGGGCTGCGGCCGCCGGATTGGCCACCGTCGCAGACCTCGGCGGGCTGTCCGGGTGCGCCGTGGTGTGCTCGTCGCTGCCCGGCAGCGGCGATGTGGAGAGGGTGTACTGCTCGACCGGCGGGCTGCTGGAGGTGCTGGCGCCGCCGGCGGTGGCCGCCGACCTGTCGACGGTGTCGGTCGAGACGAGCCGCAGGGTGGCCGCCGAGGCCCGGCGGCGTTCGATCGGCTTCCTGGACGCGCCGGTGAGCGGCACGTCCATCCACGCCGAGGCCGGCACGCTGACGGTGATGGTCGGTGGCCCGGCCCAAGCGCTGGAAACGGCCCGCGGTGTGCTGGAGACGTTCTCGAGCCGCGTCGATCGCGTCGGCGACAACGGATCGGGCCTGCTCCTCAAGCTCATCAGCAACCGGCTGCTCACCACCTATCTGGGCGCCATCGCGGAGGCGGTGGTGGCCCTGGAGCGCACCGGGCTCGACGTGGCCCAGGGCATCGAACTGCTCCGCGCCGGCGCCGCCGGTCGCCAGCTCGACTACAAGGCCGAGCCGATGGCCGCCCGGGACTTCGCGCCCATGTTCACCGTCGACCTGATGCGTAAGGATCTGCGGCTGGCCGCCGAGGCCCTCGGCGAGGCGCGTCTGGCCGATGCGGCCCGAGCCATCCTCGAGGAGACCGCGGCCGCGGGCCGCGGCTCCCAGGACTTGGGCGCGCTGATCACCGCAGTCGAGCAATACATGGAGGGACCGTGAGCGACCTGAACTCCCTGGGCTTGGCCGATCCGGGTCTGCTCCGGGCCGACGGCTACATCGACGGGCATTGGACTCCGCCCGATTCGGGACGACGGTTCGATGTGGTCGACCCGGCCAGCGGCGAGGCCATCGCGGCGGTGGCCGACATGGGCGCGGCCGAGACGAACCGGGCCGTCGCCGCGGCCGGCGCCGCCCTGGGAGCCTGGAAGGCGCTCACCGCCAAGCAGCGCTCAGCCGTTCTGCGGCGCTGGTACGAGCTGATGGTCGAGAACGCCGCCGATCTCGGTGCCATCGTCACCGCCGAGATGGGCAAGCCGCTGGCCGAGGGCCGGGGCGAGATCCTGGCCGGAGCCGCCTACGTGGAGTGGTTCGCCGAGGAGGCCAAGAGGGCCTACGGCGAGACCATCCCGACCCACGACCCGGCCATGCGCCTGGTGGTCATCAAGCAGCCGGTCGGGGTGGTGGCCGCCATCACGCCGTGGAACTTCCCGTTCGCCACCGTCGCCCGCAAGGCCGCCCCGGCGCTGGCCGCGGGCTGCACGGTGGTGGCCAAACCGGCCGAGGACACGCCGCTGTCGGCGCTGGCCCTCGCCGAGCTGGCCGAGCGGGCCGGGGTGCCGGCGGGGGTGTTCAACGTGGTGACCGCCTCCGACCCGGCCGCCGTCGGCGCCGAGCTGACCTCCAACCCGGCGGTGAAGAAGATCTCCTTCACCGGCAGCACCGAAGTGGGCAAGCTGCTGATGGGGCAGGCCGCCGGCACGGTCAAGAAGGTGGCCCTCGAACTCGGCGGCAACGCCCCTCTGATCGTGTTCGACGACGCTGACCTCGACGCGGCGGTGGCCCAGGCCATCGTCTCCAAGTTCCGCAACGGCGGGCAGACCTGCGTGTGCGCCAACCGGATCCTGGTCCAGGCCGGCGTCTACGACGAGTTCGTCGACCGGTTCTGTGAGGCCGCGGCCACCTTGGGGACAGGCCCGGGGACGGCCCCCGGCAGCGACATCGGTCCGCTGATCAACGGCGAGGGCATGGCCAAGGTGCAGCGTCTGGTCGGCGCGGCGGTGGCCGGCGGCGCCACCGCCCGCCTGGGCGGCGCGGCTCACGCCCTCGGCGGGACCTTCTACGAGACCACGGTCCTGACCGGGGTCACCGCCGAAATGGATGTGGCCCTCGAGGAGGTGTTCGGCCCGGTGGCGTCGATCTTCCGGTTCGACACCGAGAGCGAGGCGGTGGCCGCGGCCAACGACACCCCGTACGGTCTGGCCGCGTACTTCTTCACCCGCGACCTGGCCCGGGCCTGGCGGGTGGGGGAGGCGCTCGAGTACGGCATGGTGGCCGTCAACTCGGGCCTGCTCATGACCGAGCTGGCCCCCTTCGGCGGGATCAAGGAGTCCGGCATCGGCCGCGAGGGCGCCCGCGAGGGCCTCGAGGAGTTCCTGGAGACCAAGTACCTGGCCATGGGCGGCCTGGCCTGATCCCGGCTCCGGCCCCGGCCGCGCCCGTGGCGGGCGCACTCCTCACACCATGAGGCGGCCGCCGTTGACGGTGATGGTCTGGCCGGTCATGTAGGCGGCCTCGTCGGAGGCCAGGAACAGCATCCAGTTGACGATCTCGCCGGTCGTGCCGTAGCGGCCCAGCGGGATGGTGGCCTCGGTGCGGGCCCGCTCGTCCGGGCCCCGGACCTCGCGGATCCGGTCGGTCATCACGGCGCTAGGGGAGATGGCGTTGGACGTGACGCCGTCGGCGGCCAGCTCGTACGCGAACACCCGGCTGAGGGCCAGCACCCCCGCCTTGGCCGCGGCGTAGGCCGGCGAGGACCGGTAGACCGCCGTCTGGCCCGCCAGTGACGACAGCGTGATGATGCGGCCCGCCGTGGACCTGCGCAGCAGCGCCATGGCCCTGCGGGTGCACAGGAACACGCCCTTGAGGTTCAAGTCGACGACCGCGTCCCACTCGCTCTCGGGCAGGGACTCGGTGGTGTGCTGGTGCCAGAAGCCGCCCGCGTTGTTGATCAGCACGTCGAGGCGACCCGCGTCGTTCTCTATACGCCCGAAGGCAGCCTCGACCGAGGTGGTGTCGGTGACGTCGCAGCCCAGGAAGCGGGCACCGGCATCGCTGGCGACCGCGGCGCCCTTGTGCTCGTCGATGTCGAGGCCGTACACCTCGGCGCCGGCCGCGGCGAAGGCTCCGACCGCATCCGCCCCCATTCCCGACGCCGACCCGGTGACGGCCACCACCCGGTCCGCGAAGTCCCAGGCGACGTTGCTCATCCCATCACCGCTCAGTTGAGCCTGGTGTTGTCGCCCCGGTACCAGTCGACCGGGTCGGCCGCGGTGCGCACCGTCACCGAACGGACGTGGGTGAACTCGTGGAACGACTCCCAGCCGCCCTCGCGCCCGGTGCCGCTGTCGCGCACCCCGCCCCACGGCAGTGAGGGATCGAGTCGGTGGTGGTCGTTGACCCACACGATCCCGTGCTCAAGGCCGCCGGCCACCCGGTGGGCCCGGGCCACATCGGAGGTCCACACCGACGATCCGAGTCCGTAGGGGGAGTCGTTGGCCAGCGCCAGGGCCTCGGCCTCGTCGCGGAACGGGATCACCACCACCACCGGCCCGAAGATCTCCTCGCGGGCGCAGGCCATGTCGTTGGTCACGCCGGTGAGCACGGTCGGCTCCACATAGAAGCCGTCGCTCAGGGCCGGATCGTCGGGCACTCCCCCGCCGCATACGACCTCCGCCCCGTCGCTGACCGCCCCCTCGATGCAGCCGAGGACCCGCTGGCGGGCCCGCTCGCTGATCACCGGGCCGAGCTGGGTGGCCTCGGCGGCGGGGTCCCCGATGCGGATGGAGCGGGCGATGGCGGCCAGCGCGTCGACGAACTCGTCGTGTATGGACGCCTCCACCAGCACCCGGCTGCCGCAGATGCAGGTCTGGCCCGCGGCGATGAACCCCCCGAAGGCCACGCCGGGGGCGGACACTGCCACCGGTTGGTCGGCGAACACCAGCACCGGCGTCTTGCCGCCCAGCTCGACGGTGACCTTGGCGAAGCGGCTCGCGGCCGCGGCCGCCACCGATCTCCCGGCTGCCGTGCCCCCGGTGAACACCACCTTGCCCACGTCGGGATGCTCGGCCAGGCGGGCGCCGACCACGGAGCCGACCCCGTTGACCACGTTCAGCACGCCCGGTGGCACCCCGGCCTCGGCGGCGAGGTCGGCCAGGCGCAGCGGCGTGAACGGGGTGAGCTCCGACGGCTTGACCACCACCGAGTTCCCGGTGGCCAGCGCGGGGGCGAGGCTCTTGGAGGTGATCATCAGCGGGTGGTTGAACGAGCTCAGGATGCCGACGGTGCCTATCGGGAAGCGGCTGGTGTAGGCGTGGTAGTCGCCCGGCATGGGCATCACCGAGGTGCGGTCGGCCACCAGCAGCGAGGCGTTGTAGCGGTACCACCCCGAGAGCCTCGACACCTGGGCCCGGGTCTCGGCGATGGGCCGCCCGTTGTTGAGGGTCTCCAAGCGGAACAGGTCGTCGAGGTTCCGGTCGATGGCGTCAGCGAAGCGGTGCATCACCGCGGCCCGCTCCGCGATCGGCGTGTGCCGCCACTGGCCGCACTCGAAGGCCGCCTTCGCCGCGGCCACGGCCCGGTCCACATCGGCGGGCCCGGCGGCTGCGGAGGTGCCGATCGTCCGGCCGTCAGCGGGATTGACGATGTCGAGCGTGGCCCCGTCGGCCGCGGCCACCTCCTCGCCGCCGATCATCAGTCCCCGACTCAAGCGATCAGTCATGACTTGTCCTCCTGTGCGCGTTGCGGCGCGGCCGGGTCATCGCAGCGGGATCCGCACCGCACGGCCGGTGTCGGCCGCCTCGTCGATGGCGAGGGTCACTGCCAGCGTGGTGCGAGCCTCGGCCGCGGTGGTGATGTGCAGCGGCCCGCCCACGGTGTGGTGGTCGAGCCAGGCTCGGGTCTCGTCGGCCACCCGGCCGAACATGGTTCCCTGGGCCCACTCGCCAGAGGTGCGGCTTCCCAGGTAGGCCAGGTTCCACTGCTGGTCGACGTAGGCGTTGGAGTAGCCGGCATCGCTGTAGAGCACCTGGTCGCCGTGGTCCTCGTCGACGAGCAGGACGCCGGCCGTGCCGAGCACCTCGAAACGAGCCGCCATGCCGCTGATCGGGTAGCCGTTGGGCAGCGAGTAGCTGGTGCCGAGATCGAACACCGATCCGTCATCGTAGGTGACCAGCGCGAATGTCAGATCGTCGACATCGTGGCCCCTCGACCTCAGGATCGAGCCACCGGAGCGGGCCACAGCCTCAGTCGGGCGGGCGTCGGGGCAGCACCAGCCGATCAGGTCCACGAAGTAGGTGAGGATGTCCTTGACGGGCGTAGCGGTGGGCGAGCGGGTGAGGATGGCCTCGCCGATGGCGAGGGTGTCGTAGCAGCGGGCGAGCCCGCCGACGACGTCACCGATGCTGCGGTGGTTGACGATCTGGTCGCGGGCCACCGCGTAACGCTGGGCGTAGCGCATCGAGTAGCCGACGCGCAGGTCGACACCGTGGTCGCGGGCGGCGGCCAGCACGGTGTCGGCGTCTTCGAGGGTGAGGGTGAGCGGCTTCTCCACGAGGGTGGGCTTGCCGGTGACCAGCGCGGCCAGCAGGGGTGCAGTGTGGGCTTCCTCGGGGGTCGAGACGATGACGGCGTCGACATCGGCGCTGCCGAGCACCGCGTCCACGTCGGTGGACCAGGTGTCGGCACCGACTTCGGCCGCCAGGGCCTCGGCCGCGCCGGCGTTGACATCGGCAATGGCGAGATGGGCCACCCCGGCGTGAGCGGCAGACAGGCGGGCTCGGTGGTGTCCGATCTTTCCGGCGCCGATCACGGCCACGCCGACACGCTTCGCTGGCCGTTCCGTCATGGATCGATCATATAACATATATGTTTCCCTGGATCCGGGGCTTCTTCCTCTGACGGATCGGTCCGCAGTCTCGAGGCCGAGCGGGTGGGCGTGCGACACCGACCGGCCACTAGCTTCTGTTCGCGTGGGGAGCCGGGCACAGCAGTGAGCGGGCTGCGCGTAGGCGTGGTCGGCGGCTCCATCGGGGGCTTGACGGCCGCCGTGCTGCTGCACGAGATGGGCTGTGATGTGCAGGTGTTCGAGCGCTCCGCCGCGGCCCTCGAAGGCCGCGGCGCCGGGATCGTGGTTCTGCCCATGACCGAGCGGTACTTCACGGAGTCGGGCACCAGCCTGGACTCCAGCGGGGATGCGGCCCGGCAGGTTGCGCTGACGCTCACCTACTGGAGCTACATCGACCGTGAGGGCACCATCATCGACGCAGCCGCCACCCACAACCGCTTCACATCGTGGAACACGCTGTACCGGGCGCTGCTGGAGCGCCTGCCCCCGGAGCGGTACCACCTCGGCCGCGGCGCGGCCGGTGTGGTGCAGTCGGGCCAGTCGGCAGCGGTGCGGTTCGCGGACGGCAGCACCCACCCCTGCGACCTCGTAGTGGGCGCCGACGGGATCGGCTCGACAGTGCGCGAGACGGTGGCACCCCGCACTCCCACCGTCTACGCGGGCTACGTGGCGTGGCGGGGCACGGTCCTCGAGCGGGACCTGTCGCCGGGAAGTGCCGAGGTCTTCGCCGACGCCATGGTCTACCAAGTCCTGGACCGCTCCCACGTGCTCGTCTACGCCATCCCGGGCCCCGGCGACTCTGTCATACCCGGCGAGCGAGCCCTCAACTTCGTGTGGTACCGCAACGCCCGCGGCGCCGACTACGACGCTCTGATGACCGACCGGCACGGCGTCCACCGGCCGGCCACCATGCCACCGGGACTCGTGCAGCCGAGCTTCGTGCAGGCGTTGCACGCCGACGCCTCGGCACAGCTGGCGCCGCAGCTGGCCGAGCTGGTACTGGCCTGCCCCGAGCCGTTCATCCAGGCGATCTTCGACATGACCGCGCACCGGTTCCACCTGGGCCGCACCATCCTGATCGGCGATGCTGCGGCCGCGCTGAGGCCCCATGTCGCCGCGGGCACGGCCAAGGCGTGCGCCGACGGATGGGCGCTACGGGACTTCCTGGCCGGTGCAGGCGACCTCGACGAAGCGCTGGCGGGCTGGGAGGCCCAGCAGCTGGCGCTGGCCCAGCGCGTCGCGGCCAAGTCCCGGGCCATGGGCGAGGCGGCTCAGACGACTGGCACGATGGTGCCCGGCGACCCCAACTGGCGATTCGGTCTCTTCAGCCCGGGGAACTGAGACTCCGCAGCCTCCACGCCTCCGTTCCACGCTGATATTGCATTTTGCATGATTTGCGGCCAACCTTGGAATCGAAGCGATCCGGGGAGAGCGTCTTGCCCGCAGTGCACATCGATTCGTCGGGCTCGGGTCCGCCGCTTGTGCTGATCCACTCGCTGCTGACCGATGCCCGGGCCTACGACTCCGCAGCTGCGGAACTGTCCGGCTCCTACCGCCTGCACCGGGTCTGGCTTCCGGGGTTCGGGCCCTCGCCGCCCCTCGGCCCCGACGCCTCGCCCAACCTCTTCGACCTGGCCGCCATGGTGGCCGGGGCGCTGCCCGAAGCCGGGATCGGACCGGACGCGGCCGTGCTCGGCAACGGGCTGGGCGCCTTCGTGGCGGTGGCCATGGCCGTCGCTCACGGCTCGGACTTCGGCCCTCTGATCGTCGCCAACGGTGGTGCCGTCTTTTCCGAGGACCGCCGGGGGGCCTTCGAGACCATGAGCCGCCTGGTGTCGCAGGCAGGCATGGCCGCAGTGGTCGACACCGCGGTGCGGCGGATATTCCCCGGTGACTACCTGGCCGACCGCCCCAGCGCGATCGAGGAGAGACGCAGAGTGCTGTTGGAGATCGAACCTGCCTCCTTCGCCGCCTGCTGCCGGGCGCTGCACGCCATGGACCTGCGCCCCGGCCTGTCGCAGATCGCCAACCCCACCCTCGTGATCGGCGGGGCCGCGGACGCCACCACCCCGCCGGAGATGTCCACCGAGCTGGCGGCCGGCATAGCCGGAGCCGAACTGGTGATCCTCGACGACTGCGGTCACTGCCCTCCCTTGCAGCAGCCTGCTGCCTTCGCAGCCGCAGTCGACGCATTCCTGGAGCGTCACCTCGAACGGTGGTGATCCCCGGTGCGGTGGGCTCGCCGCTCAACCCGCAGGTCATCAAGTAGACCCGAGCCGGCCAGGCAGGATCAGAGCCGGTAGAGGGATCATGTACCATGCATGGCTCCTCCGACGGCACAGGAGGCTGAGACTGTGGCCCGCCCCAAGGTAATCGTCCAGATCTACCCGATGCTCCCGGCCGACGGGATGGAGGGCCGGATCGCGGCCGCCCCGCTGGGCCGCGACGGCGACCTCTACCATCGCGTGCTCCACGAATGGACGGACCTGGTCCGGCTCGCCGACGACCTCGGCGTGTGGGGCATCAGCACCATCGAGCACCACCTGCACTCCGAGGGTTATGAGGTGGGGCCCAACCCGGGCGTTCTCAACGGCTACTGGGCCGCCATCGTCAAGAACGCCTACATCGGCTCGCTCGGCTACGTCATGGCCACCCAGGATCCCATCCGGGTGGCCGAGGAGACCGCCATCCTCGACCACCTCACCCGCGGCAAGTTCTTCGTGGGGCTGGCCAGGGGCTACCAGTCGCGCTGGACCAACATCCTGGGCCAGCACGGCGGAGCGGTGGCGACCCTGGGCGACAAGAGCGACGAGGACCACCGCAACCGGGCCCTCTTCTCCGAGCGCACCGAGATGCTGATCAAGTGCTGGACCGAGGAGTCGCTGGAATTCAAGGGAGCCTCCTACGAGGTGCCGTTCCCCCATGAGACCGGGATCGCCGGCTACCCGGCCAGCCCCATCGCCTCGGTGGCCGGCACCGAGGGCGAGGTCGACGGCACCGGCTCGGTGCGGCGGGTCAGCGTGGTGCCCAAGCCCTACACGCTGCCTCACCCTCCGGTGTTCGTGGCCACCAGCAAGAGCCCAGAGACCATCGTGTACTGCGCCGAGCGGGGCTTCATCCCGACCTACTTCATGCCCACCGCGGCCGTGGCCGAGCACTCGCACCTGTACGTGGAGGCCGCCGCGGCTGCGGGGATCGACCGCCTCCACGGGGAGCGCCAGAACATCGTCCGCTGGCCCCACATCACCCCGACCGCGGCCGAGTACGACCGGCGGCTGCACGACTACGACCTCGACATCTACCAGAACTTCTACGGCCCGTTCTTCCCGCAGTTCCCCAACGACCCGGACGCCGACCACATCGCCGCCATGAAGGAGTCCGACATCTTCATCGGCGGCACCGTCGAGCAGTCCATCGAGGCCTGGCAGCAGCTGGTGAGCCAGGTTCCGGCAGAGTACATCACCCTCATCTGGCACTATGCGCAGATACCCAAGGACGAGGTGGCCGAGGAGTTGACGCTGTTCATGGAGGAGGTCCTCCCCCGCCTCGACGTTCCCGACTTCGACGCGGCGTCCGCCGCCACTGCGCAGAACGCGTCCTGACCATGGCCCAGAACCCGATCGACGGCTTCGAGGTGGACCCGGCCGGGATCGGCTACGTCGGCGAGGGCCTGCAACGGCCCGAGTGCATCCTGGCCGAGCGTGACGGCACCCTGTGGTCCGCCGACGCCCGGGGCGGCGTGGTGCGCATCGACCCGGCGACCGGCAGACAGGAGTTGATCCACCAGCAGAGCGACAGCCGCTTCGCGGATGCCGCCGACGACGCTGAGCGCTTCACCAGCGGCACCCTGCCCAACGGCTTGGCCTTCGCCTCCAACGGCGACCTCCTGATCTCGAACTTCGGTACCGACCGCCTCGAGCGCATGACCCGCAGCGGCGAGTCCAGGGTCATGCACGACTCGGTCGACGGCGAGCCGATCGGCAAGGTCAACTTCGTGATCCGCGACTCCCGGGACCGGATCTACATGACGATCTCCACCATGATCGTCAACTGGATGGAGGCGATCAGCCCCAACGTCGCCGACGGCCGGATCGTGCTGGTCGACGAGCGGGGCATCCGGGTGGTGGCCGACGGGCTGGCCTTCACCAACGAGATCCGCCTCGACGCCGCCGAGGAGTGGATGTACATCGCCGAGACCTGCGGCAAGCGGGTCAGCCGGATGCGGGTGCAGCCCGACGGCTCGCTGAGCGACTACGAGGTGTTCGGGCCGAGCGACACGGGCGCGCTGATCGACGGCATCGCCTTCGACTCGTTCGGCAACCTGTGGGGGACCCACGTCTTCAACGACCACATCTTCGCCATCACCCCCGACGGCGACCTGCGCATCCTCCTCGACGACGACCGGGGGTCCGCGGCCGGCCGGGCGTTCCTCGACGCCTTCCACCGCGACGAGGCCACCCCCGAGCTGATGCTGGCCGCGGGCGGGACCATCGCCCCGTGGACCGCCAGCGTCACCTTTGGCGGACCCGACCTGCGCACCGTGTATGTGGGCAGCCTGCGAGGCACGAGGATCCCGTTCTTCCGCAGCCCGGTGGCGGGCCTGCCGATGGTCCACTGGTAGGCGGCCGCCCGACCGGCTGTAATGTTCGTCGCCGATCCGACAGCAAGGAGTTGACCCATGACGATCAGGCTGTACCAGTTCTTGGACGTGTCGGCCGGCTTGCAGGCCGGCCAGTTCGGGATCGGGGGTCGAAGCGAGATCGACAGCCTCGATGACCTCGACCCCAGCTACAAGCGGCTGCTCGACGAGCAGGTCACCGCGGTGGTGTCGGTCATCGGCGCGGACGGCCGGCCCAGCCTGACCCCGATGTGGTTCGACTACGCCGGCGACAAGGTGCTGGTCAACGTGGCCGCGCACCGCAAGAAGACGGCCTGGATCCGCAGCAGCCCGGAGATCTCGCTGATCCTCATCAACCCGCAGAACCCGTACCACTGGGTGTCGATGAAGATCACCGTGGAGCGGGAGATATCCGAGGACGACGCCTCCGAGGGTGCCTGGGTCACCGAACAGCTCGACGGGATCTGGACCAAGTACACCGGCGCTGAGCCGCCCTACGGCCTGCGCGACCCGTCCATCGACGAGCGCCGGGTGCTTTTCGAGTGCCGGGTCGACAAGATCTCCACCTTCGGGCAGCCCTGATCGCCCGGCGCCGAGCCCTGCGGCTCGACTCAGCGCCGCTGCGTTAGCTCTAGCGCTCGACTGAGAACTCCCGGAGTGCCTCGGGGGTGAACTCCGCCCCGTGGCCCGGCGTGTCGGGGATCTCGATGGCACCGTCGACCACATCGAAGGGACTCCTCAGCGCGCCGTCGGGGATCAGCTCGGCGTACTCGCAGGCCCAGCCCGACGAGAATGCCCCCACCAGGCTGACCGACAGCTCGTGCCAGAGGTGGCTGCTCAACGCCAGGCCGGCGGCGTCGGCCAGCGCACCGACCTTGCGGAACTCGGTGACGCCGCCGCAGCGGCCGACATCGGGCTGCAGGAACGCTGCGGCCCGCTTCTCCACGAGCTCGCGGAAACCCCAGCGGAAGTACGCGTTCTCGCCGGCTGCGATGGGCGTGGGACTGCGGGCCGCCACGGCGGCGAGATCGTCGACGGAGTCGGCAACCACCGGCTCCTCGAGCCACGCCACGCCGTAGCCGGCGAGCATCTCGCCCACCGCCAGCGCCTCGCGCACGCTGTAGCACTGGTTGGCGTCGGCGAGCAGCACGAACTCGTCTCCCATGGCGTTGCGCAGCCGGGCAGTGCGGGCCTCGTCACGGGGTGTGCCGATCTTGTACTTGTAGGCCTTGATTCCCTGGGCCGCGAACTGTTGGCACTCCTGCACCAGCTCGTCGTCGGTGAGGGTGTGCCAGCCGCCGCTGCCGTAGACGGGCACGCGGTGGCGAAAGCCGCCCAGCATCGTGCACAGCGGCAGCCTGGCGTGACGGGCGAGCGCGTCCCATATGGCGGTATCGAGCGCGGAGAGCCCCCACGCCCCGATCCCGGCCCGCTGGCGGGCCTTGTTGGGCCCCCAGAGTCGGTGCCATAGCGCCTCCGGGGCCAGGATGCTCTGACCGATGGCCGCTGGCGCGAGCTCGTCTCTGACGTACAGAGCGACGGCCGCGCCGGCGGAGCCGCCGAGACAGGCGGTGAAGCCCTGGCCGCTCTCACCGTTGCGGGTGTGGACGTCCACGACGGTGCAGTCGACGTGCGTGTACCGGCCGAGCGCGCTGGCGATGGGCCTGTCCAGCGGCAGCCGCAGCGCAGCCGCTTCCACCCTCTCGATCGTCAGATCTTCCAACCGCTCGGCCTCTCAGTTGGAGGCTTCGGCGAAGTGTGATCGGCTCAGGCCGCGCTGGATCTCGAACAGGCCGAGCGCGGGTGCCACTGGAAGCGGCACCTTCACCGGGCACGGCGTCATCCGGGCATCGACCGAGGGCCGTCCCCGCAGGATCCGCTGGTCCCAGGCGGGCCAGTCCGAGGGCTGGTGTTGAGCCATCAGCGGCCAGGCGTCCGCGGCGGCGTAGCCCTGCAGCAGCAGCCTGCGCTGGCACCGGCTGCGGTTCGGGCCCGAGCCGTGCAGGAGCCGGACATGGTGGATGGAGATGTCTCCGGGCTCGAGCTCGATGTTCACTGCGTCCTGCGCATCGAAGCTGCCCACCGGCACCGCTCCCACGAACCGGCCGTTCTCGGTGTGGTTGAGGGCTGGGCCCATATGTGAGCCAGGAAGTACCTTGAGGCAACCGCTGGCCTCGGTGGAGGGATCGAGAGCGATGCTGATCTCAAGAAGGTCGTCGTTGGTGTGGGGGTAGTAGCCCCAGTCAGCGTGCCACTCCACATGTCCCGATCCACCCGGATGTTTGGCGTTGATCTTGGTGTGGTGCCAGCGGATGTCGGCTCCGATTAGCGCCTCCACCATGTCGAGCAGCGGCGGATGGGCCAGCATGGCCGCGAAGGCCTCGTGCTGGAGGTGGGGGCTCTTGATCCGCCGGATCCGAGGGGGGCCTCCGTTGAAGGCAGTGTCGTCCAGTTCGATGGCGTCGGTGTCGCCGTTCAGCCTCCGAGCCTGCTCCGCGAAGCTGTCAGCAGCCTCCCGGAGCCGTACGACATTCCGCTGGGACAGCGCGTTGCGCACGATGACGTAGCCGTGGGTTCGGTAGGCCTCGACCTGACCGGGAGTGAGGGGCATGCGCACCTCGCGGTTGCCTCTATTACCGTCGGCCCGGCGGACCGTTCGGGCCAGATCATATATCCTGCATGATCTGTGGTCCAGTCGGTCGCCCAGACCACGACCACAAGTCTGTCCGTTACGTAGGGGGCTGATGGCAAATGTCGCAGCGCAGCGGAGCCGAGACGCTGGCACTGATGCTCGAGCAGTACGGCGTCACCCATGTGTTCCAGGTGCCCGCGGTGCTGCGGCGCACGATGGTGGAGATCGAGAAGCACACCGGCATCAAGCGGGTCCGCCCCCATGGCGAGAAGCCGGCCGCCTACATGGCTGACGGCTACGCCCGGGCGTCGCGGCGACCTGGCGTCTGCATGGCCCAGGTGGTGGGCGCCCTGAACCTGTGCGCCGGTCTGCGCGACGCTGCTCTGGCCCATTCCCCGGTGATCGCCCTCACCGGCGGCCGCGACCCGTCCACCAAGTTCCGCCGGGTCTACCAGGAGGTCGACGACGTACCCGCCTTCGAGACCGTCACCAAATGGAACGCCACCATCGACGATCCCGAACGCATCCCGGACATGGTCCGCCAGGCCTTCAGGGTGGCGACCTCGGGCTCGCCGGGGCCGGTGCACTTGCAGTTCGCGGGCAGCGAGGGCCAACTCGACGCCGGCGAGATAGCGGCCGAAGCCCGCACCGAGTCGCGGTATGCATCCGTGCCGCCCCACCGGCCGGCCCCCTCCGAGGCGGCCGATGTGGCCCGGGCGGTGGAGTTGCTGCGCACGGCCCAGCGCCCGGTGCTGGTCGCCGGTGGGGGCGCCCGATGGTCGGGGGCGGGCCCCGCGCTGGTCGAGTTGGCCGAGCGCCTCGACATCCCGGTGGCGACCACCCTCAACGGCAAGGACTCCATCGCCGGCGGGCACCGGCTCTGCGTGGGGGTGGTGGGCACCTACTCGAGGGCGTCGGCCAACCGGATCGTGTCGGCCGCCGACCTGGTGTGCTACGTGGGCAGCGAGACCGGCAGCATGTCGACCCACTTCTGGCAGGTGCCGCCGCCGGGCACAGCCACCATCGGGATCGATCTGGACCCCGAGGCCATAGGACGCAACTATCCCCCTGCCGCCGGCATCTGCGGCGACGCGGCCACCGTTGTCGGCCTGATGCTGGCCCGCGCAGGTGAGCCGCTATCGCGCCCGGAGTGGACGGCCGCGGCCCGCGGGGCCGTCGCGGATTGGCGGGCCGAGCATCCCGAACTGCTGTCGGACGCCGTCCCGGTGCGGCCCGAGCGGATCTGTGCCGACCTGACCGAGCACACGCCCTCCGACGCCGTCGTCGTGGTCGACACCGGCCATGCCGGAATGTGGATGGGCGGGATGTTCGACGTCCAGCAGGGCCAGGACTACCTGCGCTCGGCCGGCCATCTCGGCTGGGCGTTCCCGGCCGCGCTGGGGGCCAAGTGCGCCCGGCCCGACCGCCCGGTGGTGTGCTTCACCGGGGACTCGGGTTTCTGGTACCACGTGGCCGAGATCGAGACCGCCGTCCGGTGGAACATCGCCGCGGTCACGGTGGTGAACAACAACGCCTCGGGGAACCAGTCCAAGCGGGGCTTCGACCGCGCCTACGGCGGAGTGCAGACGGAGCGGGGCGCCTCGGAGCTGTGGAAGTTCAAGATGGTCGACTTCGCGGCGCTGGCCGAGCAGATCGGGGCGCTGGGCCTGCGGGTGACCCGGCCCCGGGACTTCGTTCCGGCTCTGGCTCAGGCCCTGGAATCGGGCCGTCCCGCCGTGATCGACGTGGTCACCGACATCGACGCGTTGGCGCCCCTGGCCGTTGTGGGCTGATCCTGCGGCCGCGATCCGTGCATGCGGACAGTAGTCGCACTGCTTGGAGGGATTCTATTAATCTTCGTGTTGCGCCGTGTGTCCACAGTGCTATCCTGCTGGCTCACGGTGGGGTGGCCTCGTTGTGGCCGAGTCCGGTTGTACTTCTTCACGGGGCCACCCCACCCTCACTATGCGGCACTACTGTCCGGCACAGGCCAGGGCTCTTGAGGACAGGGCCACGCGGCGGCGGGCCGAGGCGAGGTCGTTGCGGTCGAGGCCGCTGGTGAGGTAGGCGAACGAGAGTCCCCGGGCGGGATCGGCCCAGGCGATCTGGCCCGCGGCGCCGCCGTGACCGAAGGCCTCGGCGGAGGCACCCTGCCCATGGCCGCGCATGCCGGCCTTGCCGTCGTTGCCGGCCAACACGAACGCGTGGGAGCGGTTGGCAGGCGTCCCTGTCCAGTCGGGATGGCTCTGGCGGACGACCATGGCGTCGGAGCGGGCTTCGGCATGCAGGAAGCCGTCGGGGTTGTGGAGCACGGCCTGGTACCACCGGGCCATCTCGGTGGCCCGGGCGATCCCCCCGCCGCCGGGAACCCCGGCCGCCCGCAGCCAGGGGCGGTTGAAGGCCATCAGCACCTCGGGGCCGACCCCGCCGGGCAGCTCGTCGAGACCGAGCGCGGCCAGCTCGTCCGCGGTCGGCTCCGAGCCCACGCCCACGACGTCGGCCACATCGGACTGTTCGTCTATGCCGATGCCCAGCCACCGGGAGCAGCCCGCGGGCTCCATCACCCGCTCGGCGATCACGTCGGCGTAGGGGCGCCCGGTCACCTCGGCGATGATGTCGGCCAGCACCCAGTGCGCGGAGAGGGCGTGGTACTCGAACCGGGTGCCGGGCTCCCAGTCAGTGCGCCAGGCCGCGTAGGCCTCCAGCCGGGCGGCGCGGTCGGTGGTCTCGGTGCGGCTCAGGGGCGCGTGCGGGAAGCCGCCCGCGTGGAGCATCACCTGCGACACGGTGATGGCGTCCTTGCCGTTGGCCCCGAACGTCTCCAGAACGTCGCGCACAGGCGCAGCGATGTCGAAGTGCCCCTCGGCGGCCAGCTCCATGGCGGTGAGGGCCACTGTGGGCTTCACCGCCGAGTAGGTGTGGAAGCGGGTGTCGGTCGTGCAGTCGCCCAGCGCCTCCGACACCACGATCTCGCCCTCGAGGGCCAGAGCGAGCTGGGCGGCAGGCAGCAGGCCGGAGTCCACTTCCCGCCGGGCCCGCTCCAGGAGCCCGGCGGCGGTCTTCGCATCGATAGCTGTCATGGTGCGACCGTATCGGCCACAGCCTCAGCCCCGTTCGTGGGTCCCCCAACGCCGGAACTGGCAGCGAACTGCACGGCATGCATGCATTCTGCTGCCAATTCCAGGACTCAGTTGACGGCCTTGGTCATGCTCTCCCAGTAGGGGGCCCGCAGCTTGAACTTCTGGAGCTTGCCGGTGGCGGTGCGGGCCAGCTCGTCGCGCATCTCCACCGACGTGGGGCACTTGTAGTGGGCGATGCGGTCGCGGCAGTGGGCGATCAGCTCCTCGGGTGTGGCCGAGGATCCGGGGGCCAGCACCACCAGGGCCTTGACCGTCTCGCCCCACTTCTCGTGGGGCACGCCGATCACGGCGACCTCGGCCACCGCCGGATGCGAGAACAGCGCGTCCTCCACCTCGATGGACGAGACGTTCTCGCCGCCGGAGATGATCACGTCCTTCTTGCGGTCGGTGATCATGTAGTACCCGTCCTCGTCATCGACGTACCCGCCGTCGCCGGTGTGGAACCAGCCGTCGACGATGGCCTCGGCGGTGGCTTCGGGCTGCTCCCAGTACCCCTCGAGCACATGGTTGCAGCGGGCCAGGAACTCGCCGGAGGCGTCCGCCTGCATGCGCACCCCCAGCGCGGGCGCGCCCTGGCGCGACAGCATGCGGGCCCGCTCGGCCGGCGACAGGTCGTCCCACTCGGCCCGTCTGCGGTTCATGGTCAGCAGCGGCGCGGTCTCGGTGAGGCCGTAGATGTGGATGAACTCCCAGCCCAGCTCGGTCTCGATCCGCTCGATGGTGCGGGTCGGCGGGGGCGCGCCGGCCACCACTATGCGGGTGCGCCCCGCGCCGGGGATCGGCCCGTGCCACTGCGAGGCCGCGTCGAGGATGGCCGCGGCCACCGCGGGCGCGCCGCACATGAGGGTGATGCCGTGGGCGTCCACCCGGCGCAGGATCTCGGCGCCGTCCACCTTGCGCAGCACCACCTGCTCAGCCCCCATGCCGACCAGCGCGTAGGGCATGCCCCAGCCGTTGCAGTGGAACATGGGCAGGGTGTGCAGGTAGGTGTCGCGGTCGCTGACCGAGGCCTGCCAGCCGAACATGGCCGCGTTGAGCCAGAGGCTGCGATGGGTCTGCTGCACGCCCTTGGGCCGGGCGGTGGTGCCCGACGTGTAGTTGATGACCGCGGTCTCGTCCTCGTCGGGCTCCCACGGCTGCGGGGCCTCGCCGAAGCGGAACAGGGCCTCGTCGGACTCGGCTCCGAGCACGAACTTGTGGCGGCACCGGATCGGGTCCAGCGTGTCGGCCAGCTCGGGATCGACGAGCAGGACGTCGGCTCCGCAGTGGTCGACGATGTAGGACACCTCGTCGAGGCTGAGCCGGAAGTTGACGGGCACGAAGATGCGCCCGTTGCCGCTGACCCCCCAGAAGCAGGTGAGCAGGCGACCGGCGTTGTGCGACACCATCGCCACCCGGCCCCCCATCGGCACGCCCAGGGCGTCGAGGCCGGCGCCGGTGACGTCGGACAGCTCGCCCAGGCGCGAGAAGGTCACTTCGCCCATCGAGGGAGCGGGCTGGTCGGGCTCGTCGACGAAGGCGACCCGGTCGGGGTAGACGACCAGGGCCCGGTCGATGTGGTCACGTACGGTGAGGGGAACCTTCATGGGTGCAATGATGGCAGCCGGTGCGACCCTCGCGCACCCTCGGACGGCCCAGCGACTCCGCCCGCGGTGCCGCGTACACGCATCCCGCGGCCGCTCGGAGCACGCGCGAGCACACCGCAGCTATGGCGCAAGTCGCAGCCGCAAGCGAGCTGCCCAGGAATCTCATGGGCGCGGATTCGACGAGCGGGCAGCGAACCGCGTCGGCGCGCCAGGCACGGCTACGGTCGGAGTGTGTCGAGGCTGAGGCAGTTGCTGTGGGTCCTGCTGCTCGCCTGGCTTCCGTCCGCGGTCGCTTGCAGCAGCGACTCGGGTGATCCGGCGAACTCGGACGGACCGGAGACCGTCTCGGGGGAGTTCGCGGGGACGATCCGGTTGGGGGCGGCGCTGAGCGAGACCGGGAGGTACTCGGTGGAGGGCAGGGACTCCCGGCAGGGCTACGACACCTGGCTGAGGTGGGTGAACGAGATGTACGGCGGCATCCGCGTCGGCGACCGGCGCTACCGGGCCGAGATCGTCTACTACGACGACGAGTCCGACGCCGACACCGCCGGCAACCTCACCCAGCGCCTGATCGACGACGACCGGGTCGACTTCCTGCTGGGCCCCTACTCGAGTGGTCTCACCACCGGCACCAGCGCCATCGCGGAGGCCAACAACGTGCTGATGGTGGAGGGCAACGGCACCTCCGACACCATGTTCGAGCGGGGGTTCCAGAACCTGTTCCTGGTGGCCACCATCGCCAGCGACTACACCCGCTCGGGCATCGAGGCGCTGGCCGCGGCGGGTGCCCGCAGCGCGGTGATCGCCCACGAGGACACCTCGTTCGCCACCGCGGTGGCCCAAGGGGCGGTCCGCCACCTGGAGGCCCAAGGCATCGAGGTGCTGGCTGTCGAGACCTACCCCAAGGACATCCAGGACACCTCCGCCATCATGACGAAGTTCCGCGACCTGGGCCCCGACCTGTTCGTGGGGGGCGGCCACTACAACGACGCGGTCCTGTTCGTGAACTCGGCCAAGGAGCTCGGATTCGAGCCCGACGGGATGCTGATCACCGTCGGGCCGTCCAACCCCAAGCTGGTCGCCGAGCTCGGCGCCGACGTGGACGGGGTGCTGGGGCCGACCCAGTGGGAGCCGTCCATGGAGTATGCGGGCCCCTACTTCGGCAGTGCCGCCGACTACGCCGGCTACTACGAGAGCCTCTGGGGCGAGCCGCCCGTCTACCAGGCCGCCAGCGCCACCGCCGCTGCGCTGGCGCTGCATCTCGCCATCGAGGCGGCCGGAACCGTCGGTACCGACGCGGTGCGCGCCGCGCTGCGAGGCCTGTCGGCGGACACCTTCTACGGACCCATCAGCTTCGACGACCGCGGCGTGAACGTGAGCAAGCCGATGGGCATGGTGCAGGTGCAGGACGGCGAGATCCTCGTGGTGGCGCCGCAGGCCGCCGCGACGGCGTCGCTGCGATACCCGCTGGGCGACGGGAGCGGGGGCGCAGGTCCGGGCCGAGGGTCGTCGGGGCTGGGGCAGCTGCCCCAAGCCATCGTCAACGGCATCGCGCTGGGCGGCATGTACGCCGTGCTGGTGCTGGGCTTCTCGGTGATCTGGGGGGTGATGGGCGTCATCAACTTCGCCCACGGCGAGTTCGTGATGGTGGGCGCCTACCTGGCCTGGCTGGGCAACGACGTGTGGGGCATCGACCCGTTCGTGTCGGTGCCGCTGGTGTTCGTGGTGATGACGGCGTTCGGGTACGGGGTGCAGCGGCTGCTGGTGGACCGCGTCATCGACCGTCCCCACCTGGTGTCGCTGCTGGTGATGTTCGGGGTGGCGATCATCCTGCAGAACGCCATGAAGCTGATCTTCTCGGCCGACTTCCGCCGGTCCAGCACCGCGCTGGACGGCAGCTGGCGGATCACCGAGGGCCTGACCGTGCCCGTCACCAAGTTCTGGATCCTGGTGGTGGCCCTGGGGGTGCTGGGCGGCCTGAGCCTTCTCTTGAGCCGGAGCCGTCTCGGCAAGGGCATCCGGGCCGCGGCCCAGAACCGCGAGGCGGCCCGCATAGTCGGCATCGACGTCTCCAAGGTGTACCTGATCGTCTTCGCACTGTGCATCGGCATCACCGGCGCCGCCGGCGCGCTCGTGAGTCCGGTGCTGGCCGTCCAGCCCTTCCAGGGGCCGCCGCTGACGCTGAAGGCGTTCGCCATCACCGCCATGGCCGGCCTCGGATCGATCCGGGGGGCGCTGGGCGGGGCGATGGTGCTGGGCCTCGTCGAGGCCGGGCTGGCCATCTACGTGGAGGGCGTGGGCACGAACCTGGCCGTGGTGGCGTCGTTCGTCATCCTGGTGGCCGCCCTGGTGCTGCGACCCCAGGGCCTCTTCGGCGGCCTCCGGCCCGTGGACGCGACAGCGGCATGAGTTCTCCCGCCCGCGGCGCACCCGACAGCAGCACGAGCCCTCCCGCCCCCGGCGCACCCGACAGCAGCACGAGCCCTCCCGCCACCGGCGCACCCGACAGCAGCACGAGCGGCCTGCACCGGTGGATCGCCGGTGGCCCGGGGCGGACCGCGGTGCGGGCAGTGGCCGCGGCCCTGCTGGCCTGGCTGGTGGTGCTGCCCCTGCTGGGCGCCACCGACTCGACCCTGTTCACCATGACGCTGATGCTGACCAGCGTGGCTGTGGCCGTCAACTGGAACCTCACCGGCGGGTTCACCGGCTACGTCGATTTCGGCCACGCGGTGTGGTTCGGCGTGGGCGCCTACGTGACCGCGATCCTGATGTCGCTGCAGGCCAACGCCCTGGGTATCGGGTGGCCGCCGGTCCCGGCAATCCTGCTCGGCGCGCTGGTGTCGGGGCTGCTCGCCGCGCTGATCGGCCGGGCCACCATGCGGCTGCGGGGGCCGTACTTCTCCATCGCCATGCTGGGCACTTTCGTGGCTGTGCGCGAGATCGTGCGCACCTGGGGCGGCCTGACTGGCGGCGGTGTGGGCCTGACCTTGCCGCCCTACCTCAACCGGACTCTGTTCTACTACGTGGAACTGGTGCTGGTCGTCGGGTTGGTGACGCTGGTGTGGTGGCTGCGCCGCTCCCGCTTCGGCGCGGCACTGGTGGCGATCAGGGAGGACGAGTTGGGCGCGGAGATGCGGGGCATCGCCACCACCCGCCTGAAGGTGGCTGTGTTCAGCTTCGCGGGCGCCTCCACCGGGCTGTTCGGGGGCCTCTGGGCGTACCAGAACACGTTCGTCGATCCCGACATCGCCTTCACCGAGGTCCGCACCATCGACGCCATCATGGGCACCCTGCTCGGGGGGCTGGGAACGGTGGCCGGACCGGTGTTGGGCTCGGTGGCGCTGTACTGGCTGCGCGAGGCGTTGTGGGCCAACCTCCTCGACTACCACCTGGTGGCCCAAGGTGTGCTGCTGATCCTGGTCGTGCTGTTCCTGCCCCGTGGCATCGTCGGCCTGTTCGACCGCCGCGGCTGGTCGGTGCGGCGGCTCTGGCGCAGCGGCACCACACAGGAGACCGAGCCCGCCCGCAGCACCACACAGGAGACCGAGCCCGCCCGCAGCCCCGCAGGCGCGAGCAGCACCGCACCAGCAAGTGGCGCTACCGAGGACGCACGCATCCCCGAACGCGGCACCGCCGACGCGGCCGACCGCACTGGCAGCTCCGCGGGCTCGCGCCGTCCCGCGACGAGTGTCGCAGCCGTCCCTGGCAGCCCCTCCCGCAGCGGGGCCGAAGACCTGCACGACATCGGCGGCCCTGCCGGCAGCGGCCGGGTTCGCGCCGATTCTCCGGCTGAGGTCGGCGCCGGGGACCGGTCTGCCACCGGGGTGGCGGCCTTGGCGGGGACCGGCATCGTCAAGCGCTTCGGCGGCCTCACCGCGGTGGACGGGGTCGACATCGAGGTCGGATCGGGCGAGATGGTGGGGCTGATCGGCCCCAACGGCAGCGGCAAGACCACCCTGTTCGACTGCCTGAGCCGGGTGGCGGCCATCGACGCGGGCTCAGTCTCCTTGGAGGGGGCAGACATAACCCGGCTGCGGCCCCATCGAGTCGCCCGCCTGGGAGTGTCGCGCACGTTCCAGATCATCCGGGTGTACCGGGACCTGACCGTTCTGGAGAACATGGAGCTGAGCATCCAGTGGGACCGCGTCGGAGTGCGCGGCCTGTTCGGCCGCACCGACGCGGCCACCCGGGCCAAGGCGGAGGAGCTGCTGGAGTTCCTGATGCTCGGCCCGCTGCGCGACGAGCCGGCAGGAACCCTGTCGGGCGGTCAGCGCCGCCTGCTGGAGATCGGCATGGCGCTGATGAGCGACCCGGTGCTGGTGCTTCTCGACGAGGCCACTGCCGGTGTGAACCCCGCCCTCGTCGAGGAGATCAAGCAGCGGCTGCGGGCCGTCAACTCCGAGCGGGGAGTGGCCTTCCTGATGGTGGAGCACAACGTGCAGTTCGTCGCCGACCTGTGCGAGCGGGTGGTGGTGCTCGACGCGGGCCGCAAGCTGGCGGAGGGACCACCCCGCCAGGTGATGGAAGACCCGGCGGTGATCGAGGCCTACTTCGGCCCGGGCCGCGGCCACGCCGGGGCCGGGTGCGAACCATGACTCAGCGTCACGGCAGCAGGATGATCGACCAGCACCCGCCGGGCTCGGCACCCGGCGCCAGGAGCCGACGATGACCAGCAACACGGCAGCGAAGACGACAGGCCAACGCACTGGCTACGACGCCACAGGCCGCGACGAACAATGATGGGCACCCCGAATCCAGGCCCGCTGCTGGAGTTGCGCTCGGTGCGGGCGGGCTATGTGCCGGGCCACGACATCGTCCGCGGCATTGACCTCGAAGTGCATTCCGGCGAGATCGTCTGCGTGATCGGCCCCAACGGCGCCGGCAAGTCGACGGTGTTCAAGGCGGTGTACGGCCTGGTGCCGGTGCGGGCCGGGCAGGTGCTCTGCGGCGGCGCCGACATAACCAACATCGACCCGTCGGAGGCGCTGGCCACGGCCGGGATCGCCATCGTGCCCCAGCTGCGCAGCACGTTCGCGCAGATGACCGTCTACGAGAACCTCGAGCTCGGCATGTACCGGTGCGCCGACAAGGCCCGGGTGCGCGACCGGATCGAGTTCGTCTGCGACCTCTTCCCGACGCTGGCGGCCCGGGCCCGGCAGGCGGCCGGGACGATGTCGGGCGGCGAGCAGCGAATGTTGGAGATCGGCCGCTCGCTGATGTGGGAGCCGCGCCTGGTGCTGATGGACGAGCCGTCCGCAGGGCTCTCCCCCATCGTGACCGCCGAGGTGTTCGACACGGTCCGCCGGCTCAACCGACAGATCTCCCTGACCGTCCTGATGATCGAGCAGAACGCCCGCCAGGGACTGGAGACCAGCCACCGCGGCTACGTGATGGAGCAGGGCCACATCACCCATCAGGGCATCGCCGGCAACCTGCTGGCCGACCCCGACGTGCGGCGGGCGTTCCTAGGAGCCCGCTGAGGCTGCCACCAGCGCCTACCCGCATCCAACATCTCCGCTCGGGCGCCACCTTCTTTCTGCTGGACAGCGGCGCGTTCATTGTCTAGAGTGTGCATCACACGCACTAGCAGTGCATTATTTGCAACCAAGGAGATCATCTATGCCTACAAGAAGAGACACCCGGCACGGCACCTCGGGGCATTTCTGGCGTCTGCTCGCCGTGTTCTTTGTGTTCGCGCTCATCGCGGCCGCGTGCGGCGACGATGACGATCCGAGCGACGCCGCCGAGCCTGCACCCACAACGGCTGGCGACAGCTCAAGCGATGCAGATGACGAGCCCGGCGAGACCGCCGAGCCCGAGCCCACAACGGCAGGCGACAGCTCAGACGATGCCGCTGACGAGCCCGTAGAGGCCGCGGAGCCCGAGCCCGAACCCATGCCCGCGCTGTCAGGCACGATCGGTTTCATCAAGGGCCCGCACTCGGCGATGGAGGTCGAATTCGAAGAGCAGATCATCGCCGACTTCAATTCGCAGGTCGCTCCCGACGTGACAGTCGAGTTCTCGACCTACGACTGGCCCGTCCATGTCGCCGAGTTGACCACCCTGTTCGCGAGCGGATCGCCGCCCGACGTGCAGTACTTGGTCGACTTGATCTACCCCTCGTTCGCTGAGCAGGGCGTGCTGCACGACATGACCGATCTGGTCAACGATCCGTCGTGGGCGGACGAGCGAGCCAACATCAGCCCGTTCGCCTGGGACTTGGCCGAGCAGCAGGGCGGCACGTGGGGCGTGCCGGTCCTCGGCGCGGTGTACAACATCTTCATCAACGAGACGCTCCTCGAAGAGGCCGGCCTGCTCGACAGCTGGGACGACTCGTACGAGTCAATGCTCGCGGCTGCCGAGGCGCTGACGACAGACGACGTCTACGGCTTTGCGGCGCGCACCTCCGCGGCCGACTTCGCCTGGTGGGACTGGTACCCGTACATCCACAACGCCGGCGGCGACGTGCTGTCGGACGACTGGACCGAGTGCGGCCTAGTCGGCCAGGACGTCGTTGATGCCATGCAGTTCCTCATCGACATCCACACCGCCGGTGTCACACCGGCGATCGGGTCGCTGGACAACCAGGGCCTGTTCGACCTCTTCGCTGCCGGTCGCATCGCCATCCTTCATCACGAGACGCCGAACATCGTGTCGCTGAACACGGACCCGCCGGACTTCGATTGGACGGTGGCCGCGGCGCCTCCAGGCCCCCAGGGCCACACCGTGATGGGTAACTTCGGCATCTTGAGCATCGCAGAGGCGAGCGACAACAAGGAGGCGGCATGGGAGTTCATCAAGCACTGGGCCTCGGCGCCGCAGGTGGGACGCTTCGCCGAGCAGGTGAGCCTGCAGGTTGTTCGCACCGACATCATCGACGACCTGTTCGCTGAGAACCCCGCGATGCGGACCGTGCAATCCGAGCTCGTCCCGAGAGTTCAAGGGCTGCAGCCGCATCCGCAGATCCTCGAGGCGCTCCAGGCCGCGTGGCCCGTGGTCGAAGACGCGTTCCGCGGCAACCTGACCGGCGAAGAGGCCATCGCAGGAATGTGCGGGGCGATCGACGGCGTGCTCGCCGGGTAGTCAAGCACGGGGCAACACGTTCGCATCGGCTGCGGCGCTTCTTCGCCGCTCTCCCCCCTCGGAGAAGGGCCGAAGCGGCCCTTCTGCGAACCATCTAGGAGTTCTGGCGCCCCGCACGGGCGGGAGTGTGGGGCGCCAGAACTCATCGCCTTCGGGCGCCCGTCAGCGTCAGCTAACTTTCGATACGAGGGAGCAAGATGATGGCTGACGTCGACGCAAGCCCCGGCGGCACGCAGCTGACGCTGACGCCGGAGGAGCATCGTCGGCTTCGGAAGCGCTATCGACGGCGCACGACCCTCACGGCATACGCATTCCTGAGCCCCAACCTCGCGGCCTTCGCTGTGTTCCTGTTGATCCCAGTCGTCTGGCTGTTCGTGTCGACATTCCGTACCGGAGGGGTGCTCGGCCCGGCGCAGTTCGTCGGGCTCGACAACTGGCGCGACACGTTCTCGAACCCCCTGGTCCAAACCAGCATCCGCAACACTGTCGTCTACAGCGCCATGGCGATTCCGGCTGTGTTCGTCATAGCGATGGTGCTCGCGCTCGCGCTGCACGCCATCCCGCGAGGAGGGGCACCGACACGGGTCGCTCTGTACGTGCCGACGCTTCAGCCCGCGGTGGTGGCCGCCTTCATCTTCACCTTTGTGCTTCATCCCGACTTCGGCGTGATCAACTACGCCATCCGCGGCCTCGGCGGTGACCCGGTGAACTTTCTCGGCGACACCTCCCTGGCCCTCCCCACGATCGCAGGAATCGAGGTGTGGCGAGGCACTGGATTCTGGACGATGTTGTTCCTCGCGAGCCTGACAGCCCTGCCGAGCGAACTCTACCACGCTGCCGAGCTCGACGGGGCGGGCGCGATCAGGCGGTTCAGGCGGCTGACACTCCCGCTGCTACGACCCACCTTCTACTTCGCGGTGATCTTCGCCACCATCGTCAACCTGCAACTGTTCGACTCGGTGTTCGCGCTGACCGACGGCGGCCCGGTCAACAGCACGATCTCAGTCTCGCTGTACATCTACCGCAGCCTGTTCGCGTTCGGGGACATCGGCTTCGGCGCCGCCCTGTCGTTCCTGCTGGTGGTCACCGTGCTGGTCCTGACCGGACTGCAGACATTCCTGCTGCGAGACCGCAGGTGACGACGCTGACGACCCCAGGCCGCGCCCAGCGAGGGGCCGCGTCGCCCGATGAAGCCCGCGGCTCGGGACTGCGCACGCCGACGGGCCGGGCCCGCGGCTCGGGACTGCGCACGCCGCGATCAGCGATCGTGTTGGCGTATGTGGTGCTAGTGCTCTGTCAACAAACGTTTGCGCGCGTGTTGTGTGTGGTTGGGTTTCGTGCTGGTTGTGCGGCTGGGATGCCCCAGCGGCGTCCTCGCTGGGA